>Ga0209780_1005109_pt1 | contig 10288 bp, 6 predicted proteins | sample WorMetexBAHAMAS2_FD_187384 | JGI IMG/M metagenome (GOLD analysis project Ga0209780, IMG submission 187384) | Marine gutless worms symbiont microbial communities from Max Planck institute for Marine Microbiology, Germany - Inanidrilus exumae... | ecosystem: Host-associated > Annelida > Digestive... | reverse complement strand
TGTCTCTTTTTCGGTATTTTGAAGTAGGCCTACGTGTGTGCGATATCGTCGTTAACAAGTACGTTCGCTATCTCATCTCCTGATGAGTTCTTGTCTTATAATGGAGCGAATGGGTCAGAATCAAAGACGACACATGTTTCGTCTAGTTCGTCAGGTGGCGGCACTGGGGGCGAAGTCTGCCGTGTCTGCATTAGTTGAGAAGATTGAGACTTTGTTGGAGCCAAGCAAAGATTTGGTGCCGTCATGTCGCTGCTGACGACAAATAGCGCGTTTGGTTTACGGAGGAGACGCCAGAGTTCTTGTGCGCGGTGTTGATAATTAAACGATAAATCAATCATCTGGGTTGCCTTTACGCTTGCGTCCCTTTGAGAAGTTCTGAAATCGTTGTTTCCTAAAACTGACAAATTCTTATTCAGAAGTGGCGTTCCTTGTATGGATAGAAATGAGTTAACTGTGACAGTTGCGTCATAGCACTGGTCTGCGTGTACAAGCCTGCCGAGTGTTAGACGCCCACGAGCCGAGCAGGGCGACTTCACCGTGTTCTATTGTATAGCTGCATGTGCCCTGTATTACAGTGCTGTATGTCCGTCCGTGTGCCCGGCGAGCTGTTGACAGTCTGCTGGTGTGCTGCCTGAGTCGTCTCGCATGACTGACAGTGCTGGCTTGTTGCATGTCATGCTGACGACACACACAGGACGGACAGACAGGTGCGCCGCCGTGTCTAGCAGTCGTCATTGCGTGGCTTGTGACTCTTGCCGTACAGTCGAGTCTTGTGGCTCTTGTTAATTCTTGGTCTAGTTTAGTGATGACGTAGTTAGCTGTATGTGTTTATAATACAGCGTTGGAAGGTTTGTTTTTGTTTGATCTTAGTCTCCTGTTTTTGGTGTTCGTCCAAAGAGGAGCCATGTTCAAGTAAGTTGGGGAGCTTTGATAATTGAGTCCGTATTGTAGTGAGCTAGTTCCGGTATATATTGACATGGGGAATTGTTTTAACGCTGGCCGTGTTGACGGAAACACTGACTTAACAGAAGCAATATTAAGCAGAAAGGCAAAGTCTGTGAAGAAATTTATACGTAAAGGCGCTGATATCAACGCCCGGCGACACGACGGAAAGTCGCCTCTCAATGTCGCTAGTTGGTTGGGCTTCACAGACATCGTGAGAATACTTCTAGACCATGGCGCAAATATTGAGACTAGAGACAACGAAGGACGTACACCGTTGTACAATGCTGTACTTGGTAAACATCACGACGTAGTCACGTTACTTGTGTCATCTGGAGCTGATATTAACTTACAAGACAATGACGGTTCTTCTCCTCTCACCGTGGCTAGTCAGGAAGGACACATTGACTGTGTAAAACTGCTGTTAAAGAGCGGTGCAGAAGTCGACACACGCAACAACGACGGTGATACACCGCTGTTGTGGGCTGCCAATAAGGGTCACATTGAAGTTGTACAGTTTCTGATTGAACAACACGCTGACGTCAACGCTACAGAGAGTGAAGGACGAAGTTGTCTGTGGACAGCTGCATTTAATGGACGCACTGATGTAGTGCGTGCACTTGTGTCTGCTGGAGCTGATGTTCACTTACTAAAGAATGACGGGTTTGCTCCTCTCACCGTGGCTAGTCAGAAGGGACACATTGACTGTGTAAAACTGTTGGTAGAGAGCGGTGCAGAAGTCGACACACGCACTAACGACGGTGCAACACCGCTGCACTGGGCTGGCAGTAAGGGTCACATTGAAGTTGTACAGTTTCTGATTGAACAACACGCTGACGTCAACGCTTGTGACAGTGAAGGACGAAGTTGTCTGTGGACAGCTGCATTTCATGGACGCACTGATGTAGTGCGTGCACTTGTGTCTGCTGGAGCTGATGTTAATGCTTGTGGCAGTTTAGGACGAAGTTGTCTGTGGACAGCTGCATTTAATGGACACACTGATGTAGTGCGTGCACTTGTGTCTGCTGGAGTTGATGTTCACTTACAACAGAATGACGGTTCTTCTCCTCTCACCGTGGCTAGTCAGGAAGGACACATTGACTCTGTAAAACTGTTGGTAGAGAGCGGTGCAGACGTCGAAACACGCACTAACGACGGTGTAACACCGCTGTACTGGGCTGCCAGGGAGGGTCACATTGAAGTTGTACAGTTTCTGATTGAACAACACGCTGACGTCAACGCTACAGAGAGTGAAGGACGAAGTTGTCTGTGGACAGCTGCATTTCATGGACGCACTGATGAAGTACGTGCACTTGTGTCTGCTGGAGCTGATGCTAACTTACAGCGGAATACCGGTTCTTCTCCCCTCACCATGGCTAGTCATGTAGGACACATTGACTGTGTAAAACTGCTGTTAGAGAGCGGTGCAGAAGTCGACACACGCACTAACGACGGTGTAACACCGCTGTACTGGGCTGCCAGTGAGGGTCACATTGAAGTTGTACAGTTTCTGATTGAACAACACGCTGACGTCAACGCTTGTGACAGTGAAGGACGAAGTTGTCTGTGGGCAGCTGCATTTGATGGACGCACTGATGTAGTACGTGCACTTGTGTCTGCTGGAGCTGATGTTCACTTACGAAAGAATGACGGTTTTTCTCCTCTCAGCGCGGCTAGTCAGGAAGGACACATTGAATGTGTAAAACTGTTGGTAGAGAGCGGTGCAGAAGTCGACACACGCCAGAACGACGGTATAACACCGCTGTTGTGGGCTGCCAATAAGGGTCACATTGAAGTTGTACAGTTTCTGATTGAACAACACGCTGACGTCAACGCTACAGAGAGTGAAGGACGAAGTTGTCTGTGGACAGCTGCATTTAATGGACGCACTGATGTAGTGCGTGCACTTGTGTCTGCTGGAGCTGATGTTCACTTACTAAAGAATGACGGGTTTGCTCCTCTCACCGTGGCTAGTCAGAAGGGACACATTGACTGTGTAAAACTGTTGGTAGAGAGCGGTGCAGAAGTCGACACACGCACTAACGACGGTGCAACACCGCTGCACTGGGCTGGCAGTAAGGGTCACATTGAAGTTGTACAGTTTCTGATTGAACAACACGCTGACGTCAACGCTTGTGACAGTGAAGGACGAAGTTGTCTGTGGACAGCTGCATTTCATGGACGCACTGATGTAGTGCGTGCACTTGTGTCTGCTGGAGCTGATGTTAATGCTTGTGGCAGTTTAGGACGAAGTTGTCTGTGGACAGCTGCATTTAATGGACACACTGATGTAGTGCGTGCACTTGTGTCTGCTGGAGTTGATGTTCACTTACAACAGAATGACGGTTCTTCTCCTCTCACCGTGGCTAGTCAGGAAGGACACATTGACTCTGTAAAACTGTTGGTAGAGAGCGGTGCAGACGTCGAAACACGCACTAACGACGGTGTAACACCGCTGTACTGGGCTGCCAGGGAGGGTCACATTGAAGTTGTACAGTTTCTGATTGAACAACACGCTGACGTCAACGCTACAGAGAGTGAAGGACGAAGTTGTCTGTGGACAGCTGCATTTCATGGACGCACTGATGAAGTACGTGCACTTGTGTCTGCTGGAGCTGATGCTAACTTACAGCGGAATACCGGTTCTTCTCCCCTCACCATGGCTAGTCATGTAGGACACATTGACTGTGTAAAACTGCTGTTAGAGAGCGGTGCAGAAGTCGACACACGCACTAACGACGGTGTAACACCGCTGTACTGGGCTGCCAGTGAGGGTCACATTGAAGTTGTACAGTTTCTGATTGAACAACACGCTGACGTCAACGCTTGTGACCGTGATGGCCGAAGTTGTCTGTGGGCAGCTGCATTTAATGGACACACTTATGTAGTGCGTGCACTTGTGTCTGCTGGAGCTGATGTTCACTTACAGCGGAATGACGGTGCTGCTCCTCTGACCGTGGCTAGTCAGGAAGGACACATTGACTGTGTAAAACTGTTGGTAGAGAGCGGTGCAGAAGTCGACACACGCGCTAACGACGGTCGAACACCGCTGCACTTGGCTGCCGATAATGGTCACATTGAAGTTGTACAGTTTCTGATTGAACAACACGCTGACGTCAACGCTTGTAACAGTGAAGGACGAAGTTGTCTGTGGTTAGCTGCATTTGATGATGGACACACTGATGTAGTGCGTGCACTTGTGTCTGCTGGAGCTGATGTTCACTTACAAACGAATAACGGTTCATCTCCCCTCAGCGCGGCTAGTCAGCAAGGACATGCTGATACTGTGGTGATGTTACTGGCTAGTGGATCTGACACTGAAATGAGAGATAGCGATGGTCGGACTGCTCTGTGGTTAGCCGCACTGCATGGGCAGATTGACGTTCTCAATACTCTTATTGGTCGTGCAGCTAACGATGGTGCACCTGACAACAGACTACAGTCACCACTTTGTGAAGCAGCCATGTGTGAACTCTTGAACGTCGTCAAGAGATTGACAGAGCATAATATTAATCAGTGGCAAAGAGAACAGTTAACTGCATCAGTTAAGCGTGTAGTTAAGACAATGTTGCAGTTACTGATGAAAAAACGTGTAGGCGGATGTCGTACAAAGGACTTTGATGACACAACAGCGCTAATGGTGTATGGTGTTGATAATGTCAGCGTGTCTATTGAGTGTGGTGCTGACATTTATGCCAGGAGTGTTGACAACCTTCAGGCTATAGACATTGCCAGCTATCGTGGAGATGTTGACGTCCTCAGATTTTTAGGTGGTTGTGTTCCACGTGTGAACTTCCTAAATACATTAGAGCACTTTCATAATTATAGTATTTCTGCATCATGTCTAGTTTCCAGTATTTGCACTGATCATAACTGCAACACTGCTGTGTATCCATCAACTGATATGCAGTGTATGCGGTCGTTGCTGGAGAACGGGGCTGATGTTGAGGCAGAGAACGTTGACGGACTACGACCAATCCACTATGCTGTGAGGACGGGACTTGTTGAGTTGGTTGAGCTGTTGATTCAACACGGTGCTAATGTTGACGCTGCTGACGTATATGGCAACAGACCACTTCATGACGCTGTGTTTCACGGACGGAATGTCGTACAGTCACTGGTTCGTCATGGAGCCAAAGTGAACGTTCAGAATGTTGACGGTAAAACACCATTACACGTTGCCGTTGAACGCCAACAGTCTGAAGTTGTCAAGTTCTTATTGAATGTGGATGCAGATACTGGACTTACTGATGTCTGGCGTAATACTCCGCTGCATTATCTTACTGCTGGGCAGCTGCAGTTTGATGAGCTTGAAGAATGTGTTGTCAAACAAAGAAAGAAATGTCAACATTTGTTAATCCGCAATGCAGTGGGTGTAACTGCACTGTCATCTATGGCTGCTCATGGAATTCTAGACTATGCAGACCACCAGCGAGAAATTTCTAATGCCGACAGGGTTGCCACTCGAGACGATTTGCACAGTGAACCATTAACAGATGCTTTTTCTTCTTCCGTGATTCCTTGCTTGCTAGAATTAAAAACTAAAGTTTACTCCCGCAAAGATTCGGCACACGTGGATTGCTATGGAAACACTCCACTGCATTATGCAGTCGGTGTCTACGCTCACCTTAAGCTGTATAGAATTAGTACTGATGTAAAGAACACTGTAGAATTCCTAATGAAACGCGGCGCTGACATAAACGCTCAGAACAACGACGGACATACGCCGCTGCACGTGGCTCGTGGAATAGAAGCCATAGAGGCGTGTTTACAACATGCAGATGATCAGAGTTTCACGATTACTGACAAACGAGGTCGTAATTTCTGGCATCTATTGTTTCTTTTTGGAAATCAAAGTGAAATTAAATTTGCAAGGAACATACCACCTACAGTATTTGCATCATCAGACGCCAAGTACAGCAGCGATGACTTAAACAGGACCCCTCTGCATTACATCTGCATGCGAAGAAACACGTGGATAGGGACTGCTGGATGGAATTCACTAGCTGCAGAATTTATCCATGAAGTTAGTGACAATCACATTAACAAACAAGACAGCTTTGGTAGAACTGCCTTGTATTATGCTGCAATGGCTGGCAACACTGAACTAATGGACTTGTTGAAAACCAATAAAGCAGATGACACGATTCGAGATAACTTTGAGTATACTGCCGAGGAATATAAAGATATTCGTCTCCATTATACGGCAAAGGTTTTTCTCTTGCGACTAGTGGATACCTCAAATTTTGTACTGAGGAATTTTTATTCACTGTCACTTTGCATTCAGCAGCATTTTTCTCATAGACATCTGAATGTGAAGAGCTCTAAGGTAGAATTATGTAAAATCATTTGTGACTTGCGAGCTGATAACGCCACGTCGTACGTGCTTAACATACACAAAGGATGTCGTCTTGATTACTCTGATGTCTGCAGAAAGAGAGCAGCATTGAAACAGCGCTTTGACAAACGAATGGAATTATCGGCTAATGTCAACGAAAGTGCAAAGCAAACTATATTCGAAGCAATTCAGAGCCAAGTGGCAGAAGCAGTTCAATGCTTAGCTAAAGAAATATCTGACAAGGAACCCCGGTTTGCTTGTGAAGTTGTCCCGGTCGGCAGCGCACGTGAAGGAATTAAAATTGGCTGTTGTGATGAATTTGACTACAATTTTGTGTTGACTGATTTAAGCAGAATATGCACAGTTTGTTATTCACCTGAATCTCCACCTGGATTTGTGTTGCTGAAAGCTTCAGTGCCAGAGTACGATGAAGATCTGTTTGACAGCAATGGAATTTTGAATACTAGAATTGTGAAGTTTAAATTTGAAACTCTTGTGAAGCAGATCTTATCATCGTTAAGTTTCTGTGAGGCGACTGGCTTCGAGTTCATTGATTCTGTTCATGGTTTCTTTGTGCCACCTGGTACCACGTCAGTGAAAGTCAACACGCAGATCAAACTGACATTTACAAAGCCAGTGAATGGGTACCATGTGCCGCATAACGTATCAGTAGACGTAGTTCCAGCTCTTCGCATTAATGGCTGGTGGCCAGACGACACACGCAGAGAAGATCTCTGTCAAGCAGATGACTGCCTCATTGTGTTCACACAGCCACAGGTCAAATATCCGTGGATCGGCTGGACACAGCCTTATGGATTTATAACATTTGCTCCAGCAGAAAGCAGACTGTTGCGAGACTGCCCGCGTGTCATTAGAGCTGCTATTAAGGTTGTAAAACGGATGTCTAAGAACTTCTGTCGGTACACATTTTTTTCATCACACGTTATAAAGACGGCTCTGTTTTGGTGCATGGATGAGATGGAACCCACAAGCAAACGTTCTTCATTCAATTACAGTGATGAAGTTAATGGAGATGAACTGTTGCTTTGGGTGCAGAAGATTTTACGACAGTTGCTCTGTTTCGCTGCACAAGATTACTTTCCATCTTACTTCATGACAAAATGTTGTCAACCCGTCTGGATAAAGGAAAGATATCTCAAGCAGTTTCACATGCATCTCTACCGACATGGACTACTGACATACACTGATCGTTTCAGTTTAGACGAGCAACAGTCACGTGACTACTGGCTGAAGTCCATCAAGTACATGTTTATATGTAGTCACCTGATGTACTGGACTGTGTTGTCTGACGATGATGAACTGAAACTCTTCGTTCCGTCTACTATTAATCCACTGATGGAAAGCGATGTGTGTACAACTCTTCTGCCGGAAAATTAGCAAACAAACACAGCCTAAAACTGTGAACCGTTTCAACTTGTACTTGTGAGCTGTACATAATGAATGCTTCACTAACAACATCAACGACATCCAATCTGATATGTGGATTAACAGACCAAAGCAGTGGAATCTGAAATTAAACCTATTCTACGGGAAGGAACAGCGTGAGATTGTCTAAGTGATGGTTTGAAAGTTTCTACATGTTTTCTACCACTGCTGATGTCCTGTCTGTTGTCTGAACATTGTGTGGTACAACATTGTGTGATCAACTTTTAACTACTGGAACATACGACTAACAAATGTCAGTCTCTCTTTTGTGAAAGGACGTCATACCTCGCATCGTGAGTTGTATTTATTTGTATAGACGAGCTTTATTTTGTGATAAATTAATTTTGGACACAACGGTGACAAAACCAAGACTCGAGTGGTTATTGACAGTGCATGTTGGGTTGATCAGTGATCAGTGGTGTAACAGTCTACACTGCCTACACCAATCACATGCTGGTCACAAGTCTAAGTTCTAATTTACATCACCTACACCTGCCATGTCTGCCGTGAAAGTGTCGCAAACGCCTCTTATACAACTGCTGGTGTAAATAAATGACATATAAGTAGTTTTAATTAAGTGAGTGACTGATTGGTTTGTTTATGCCGTCACACCACGAGTGTGATTGGCTTTGAACTGAGGGCCTTGCATGACATTAACAGTGCTGGATCATGATGACTATCCATTCAACATGTAGAAAGTCGTCCACTACTGTACACAGTACGTTACAACGTCATAGCTTTGCTCTGTAATTCAAACAGTGTTGAAGTGTACAACTAAGGTGATGTAACTCGTACCGTTGTGATCTCGGTGTGATCTGACTTACTTGAGTCGGTCGAGTTTATTATGTTTGTCCGACTTAGAGCGATACCTGGTGGCAATTTTTGTTATAAGACACATTCTTGCAATTGCAGCATCAGGCATACAGTTTATTTGTGAGCCGATAAGTGTGTGTGTGTGTGTGTGTGTGTGATACCATAGGGTTGGGAGGAGTGAGTGTGTCGATAGAGGGCGCCAGTAAAGCGGACATAGAGTGTAATGACGTCGGTGATGGTCGCTGTTGTGTCACGTATTATCCCACGGCGCCAGGCCTCTACGTCGTCAACATCTACTTCGCTGAACAACCGGTCCAAGGTACGTACTTACTTACTTAAGGTATGATGTTAGACGTCCCTCATTGTCCGGTCCCGTGTTTTAACTGCTCGTGAGATGTCTACTGGTGATTAGATGTATGCATGAGAATGACAATCACTGTATTCCCACGGGTCACGTGGGATTCCCGTGGGAATGGGAACAAGATTGTTGCTTAGAATGGGATTGGGGAGGACGATGAACTAAACAATACATGTACCCTACACATCATCCTAGTTGTTAATGAGAGTAGGAGTGAAATTGTTGGGAAATTGGACTGGGCACTAAGTCTGGTCATGGGAATGTGATGTGCTGGGAATGTGAATGAAGTCACGGGAATGTGGTGAGGAAGTGAGAGTAGTTTCTTAACGACACACCAGCACACTACATGGCTATTTGTTGCGTTGAGAAGGTTGGATGACATTAAAATCCGATGATAATAATATTATTAACGAGCGGTAAAAAGAAAACGTAAAACCACCAAGGCTGTAGAGCTGGTATAAAACGAAAATAACGAGCATTGGTATGAGAAAAAAATGAGAATAAAAACATTATTCCTGTACATCTGTACTGGTGATGCTAGACTGTTGCTGATGCTGATTATTATAATGTTAATGATGATGATGATGATGATGATGATGATGATGATGTTGTTTATAGGAAGTCCGTTCCTGGCCAACGTGACCGGTGATGCAGTGGACGGATACGTTTCAGAATTGAAAGCTCAGCAACTGAATATTCATGAACTGTCTCACATTGGCCGTGACTGTCAGCTGACCCTCAAGCTCCCAGGTTTGACACGCAGTTCATGGCGGCCGGAGGCGGTACTTTGCAGCGGGACGCATTTCAGACTCTTTAAGTTCCAAATATTCATGAGGCAGCACATGTTGTCGTAACCTGTTATTCAAGAGTGGTGATATCTCATACATTAATTGCTGGGGTTACAGACTCGCTTAGCCGCCGATGTAGCATGAGACTGGCAGTCTGAACAATGCAGAACGTGACGTCCGCACGTTTACTGAGGCTGAGGCTGCGAGAAATGAAACGAGAAATGGAGGAGGAAAAGGGGAGAGCGCTCAGGGCCCCAGAAGGGTCTAGGGGTGGAGCCGGTAGTATTTTATTGAAATGTCTAAGAACAGTGATAACATTGATATTGAGTATGATATGAGTGCTGGCTACGGCTACTTCCAATACTGCGTTCACTATTGCTATTCGAGGCACAGTATGCACGTGTTTGAGACGAGTGTGTTGATCGGTGATCAGGACTGTCACATCTCAATACACTGGACTGGTGGTGGTTATTTTAGTCAACTTCGTTGCAAATTACGTTTCGGCGAAATAACGTCTATCATTACTGCTTGATATAGTTTATAATTTTAATTTTGCACGTCTGCGGTTTGTGCCTAAAATAATAGTAATGAAGTGTCGTCTTA
>Ga0209780_1005108_pt1 | contig 10289 bp, 8 predicted proteins | sample WorMetexBAHAMAS2_FD_187384 | JGI IMG/M metagenome (GOLD analysis project Ga0209780, IMG submission 187384) | Marine gutless worms symbiont microbial communities from Max Planck institute for Marine Microbiology, Germany - Inanidrilus exumae... | ecosystem: Host-associated > Annelida > Digestive... | reverse complement strand
CGCTCAGACATGGATCACACAGTTTTACCTGCAAATTACACCATGCCTGCCTTTACTCCCCAGCCGCAAAGCATCATCGCCCTTTGGCTGGTACTCATTTTACCGTCCCACGGAGGGTAGAAAGCTGAATTGACCTGGGTGGTTGTTTACATACCGAAATAAAGTGCCGCCTCCGGGAGTCAAACCCGGACACGGTCACCCATCCCAGTACTTACCGGGCTCAGCGTAGGTTAACCTCGTTTATCTAGACCAACGATGCTACAACTATGCCACGCTGCCACCGTTGGTTACGCAAGGTGCTGTAGTTTACTGGAAATTACATAGACACCTAACGTTCATCTTAAGTTGTATACTGATTAGAAAACTGCACTCACGGTTCTGCAGGCTGCAAAATGTAAATAGATCTACATATCTGTTAGTTAAATAATGTAATGGTACTAATTTGTACAATATCTGCAAGTTATGGCTGATTTGTGCAGTTGTCTGAAGATTTACAAATTGACTATGAATCTTACACGTGGAGCAAGCTGGATGCTAACTCAGATGAGACAAAGAAACTCGTTGAGGAGTATTTGTGCTGGGAAGGTGACTTTGGTGGCAAGAAGTTTAACCAGGGAAAGATCTTCAAGTGAATTGTTTTGGCCATCTTGTGACATGTTCCAAATTTTATTCAATTTTTTGATTCTGGTGATACTGGTTTCAGACATTAATTCTGATTCAGATATGGCATCAGTTGCACTGCAGTATGCTATTGCTGGATGGTGTGAATGTGTGCCTTTCTCCTCTATTCAGTACTGCTTTGGCACTATCTAACTAGGTTGTTACAGTTATTTATGTAATAAATTTGTCAATTGTGCAAACTTCATTTGTGTTTTATTTGGACGGACTAGTTTTCCTCTGTTTCTCTGGAATCCTTCTGTTATTTTATTACTTCCTTTATAGCTTTGATACTGTTGGTTGGACATCAGGTACCTTGCAGTACTTTGCTACACCCATTGTGACCGTAAGAACGTGTGCCGATTAAACCCCCGTAGAGACTGTTCCATCCATTTTGTAATCTCACGAATGAGACAAAATTGTTTGTCAAAATTATCTGCACTGAAAACCATGACGATACTGAAAGTTAATGAATTATCAAGAAATATGCACAGGATTACTTAAGATATATTGTTTCCAGCATTTCACATAAACTACACTGGAGGGTTAGTTTTCTATGGAATGGCGTTCCCAGGCTTACTTCAACCGTGGGAAGGCATTCTTAGACTTTGTAATAGCATTGTCAGATGTTTTTGAACATTGGCATAGGTCACATTAGGCGTAAGTATAAGCAGTTCTAAATTTAGTTCAGGTTACTTCCAAAATATGCCATAACATGCTATTTCAACACAGAAAATACAAGAAAATTTGGGAAGAGATTAGCCCGTCCCAGACCATTCGCATTGGGAAAGGGACATTGGTGCAAATGGCAATGGCTGTCAAATTTATGCTGCTTCATGACAAAACATTACACAGGATGAATTTTTAAGAAGACAACAATATGCAATAGTGGCACTACACCGATCATAGTGAGATATACTAATGCAATTTTGTGTAATTTAAAACAGTAGGCTGAAGTTGCTGCTGATGCTGATCTGTAACCATTGTACTCGTCTGTTTCAAGTCGCCGTCCACGATCTGTTGTCACAATGCATACAGAGCGAACAATTACTTAGAGTTTAGCAACTACTGTGACAGGTGACCCTGTCGAATTACACGCTGAATTCAGAGGACAAAAATGCCTATTCAGGCTCACAAGGCCAGTCGTTACTAGGGGTGACAGTTTTTGTGGTCGTGTGGCTTTAAAACTAGTTATGAAATTAGTTTCCGTGAAATTGGTAATTTATGGCAATCTGTGCCTCCGGAGAAAAGCTACTGCAAGAAGCGACTGGTACACGCCGTGAGCGGGCATATCCGATCGCTAAAAACTTCGCAGCTGCTGCTGTAACATTATGATTGGTTACAGTTGTGCCGCAGGCTTCATTCAGTCGATGAAGTGATTACTACACTATGTCCGCAAAAAAGGTGCCACTATATTTTTAGGTAGTCTCCTCCGAGTCGACCTAATAAAGCCGGTCTCAAATGTACGTACGTCCTTCCGTCCACAAAAAGTTTCTTCGATTTCAATGAAATTTGGTGTGTGGGTAGAGGGTCGACGACTGATGCATGAAGTATGCAGTATGATGACCCGAACCAAGGTCAAGGTCACGAGCTTTTGAAAGTCGGAAATTTGATCATATTCCTCCCCCATTTATAATGGGGGCTGACAAATGACCACGGATTTTTCAATTAGGGCACAATACCTAAAGCTTATCGGGGCCGGATTTTTGATTTTTATGCAAGTTTTTGTGTCACGTGACTTTGAAGTTGGCAGTAAGTAGGAGTCTACCGTCAGTCCCGTATGGGCCTAATGTTTACCTCTAACTTTGCCAAGTACTGACCGATTTTAAAAATTCACTCACTGACAAACTTAGCAATAAATTTGTAGAAAAGCAATAATGAAATATCCCACCATCCCTCAAATGCGTCGCTACACTACCTTGTGACATATTAATGTTAGAAAAAAAAGTAAAAACCTGAAACATGTACGGTGATTAACGATAAATCACAAGGTAAGTAGTATAGCAGCGTGATTTAGGCATGATGGGATCTTTTACTAATACTTTGTTACAAATTATACTGCTGCGTCTGCATTGAAAGCATCTTTAAATTTAGTTACTAGATCTCTGGCGAAGTTATCGGTAAGAAAGTTGACTGTCTCAAGCGCCATATGCCCTGACACTGTACCGCTGAAAGATGAATTCGCTTGAGATTTAACGCTTGGCGGACAGTATAACTGTTATAACTTATAAACAGCATCACGTTACGATAACAGCAGTCTGACAAATTACGACTGTCACATTTTAAATAGGCCTATTTTGTGGTTGTCAAATTGGTCGGGTCCCCGAAGGTCTGCCTATCTCTCTGTTACTACGATTTTGACAGGCCATTACTTCCACCACTCCACTCTGTCGAAGCAATAAATATATATTAACTTCTATGGTTTTACAAAGCCATAGTGTGGCTTTCAGACTTGGATTGGAGACTCGTGGCTTCAAGACCAAGACCAACCCCATTCAAGACCAACAGCCGAAAGACATGCACACAAGAACACACGGTCTATATTGTGCAAGATTAGTGATATCTTATACGACACATCAAAGAGAAGGTCTCTATTTTACTAGTGAGCTTAATGTCAGTATCATGTCTGTCACTGAAAACACGATGTTATTGCACCGCATAAATACCAACTGTGACTGCAACTTGTCTCGCATTCTTGGTCTGTTACCGTACCGCTGAGGCTACAAAAGTTGCTACAATAGAGGTGAAATAGCAGGAATGTGATAAAGTCTTCTCCAACAGTGGATGCAAGGCAGTGTGTTATACAGTGGGCTTCTTGCGGACGTGGACTTTCACAAATGCCAACAAGATGCAGTCGGAGACGGCACACTTCGCCGCGGTGCCGCCACCTGGCGAACTGGACGAAACAGTCGTCGTCTCTGATTCTGCGCATTCGCTCTCATATGTGACAACATGACGTCATCCGCAAAACCGGAAGTACGTCGTCAGAGGATGACCGAGCCACGGCCACAGGTAACATGTACACAAAGTTTGGTGAAATTTGGATTCTGGTTTTTGATATACGAGTGGACAGACCAACAAACAAACAAAGCCATAGCCATACAGACGCACTCATCGCAATACTATGCACCCCTACCGGGAGCGAAATAACAAGATGGAAGCGCTTATAGCGAAGGTTAAGACAATACTTGCCTTTCCCAGACGCAAACTGAATCGCAGCCCAGTGGTTAGTGACTGCCGCGGTGGTTGAAGCTGTGGTTGACGCTGTGATCGAATGCGCCGTATGAGTACACGACTGGTGATCGTGATTATAAAACGACACGTCACGGTATTCTGCGTTAAACAAAGCCACAAGTTAAGTGGGCGTACGCCGTGCTACTAAAATTAGCGGTAGGCCTAAAAATGTAAAGGCTTCCCATACTCGTTGCCGAGCGTTGGGCCCGGAGCTGATCCCGGTGTACAGGCAGTCAGCCCGGCGGTAGGCTAACATATTTACTTTCCGCCAGGCCTGCGGTTACCTTCCCAGCCGCAGAGCATCACCGCCCCTAGGCCGGTACCAAGTTACCGTATAATGCTTGGTTACAGCACATAGGTGTGAACAACTTGCCCAAGGTTGTTACGCAGAGTGATTTTTAAAGCAAAAAGGACTCCCTAAATTTTGTTTACTGTTTGTGAGAATACGGTAAGACTATTCTGGGTTGATGCAATCCAGACTCCAGAGCCTCCTTCATCACGAAGACGACCGACCTGTCGACAACGACAGGCGTACGTAGATAGATATTATCGTCGCAAACTATTGAGACATATATATGCCTATTCGTCCAGCCAAATGTCGGTCTCTCCACAATGCCTGGAGCCGAGTAGAAACCGTTTCTTTCTTGAATCTTGACGTGATCTTGTACAGCCAAAGGCGTCGGCAAAGGGGGAATGATGTAGGCGTCAACTCTGGGGGACGAGGGGACACGTGTCACACGTCCCCAATATTTTAACTGGCAAAGCCATTGGAGAATTCCCCCTCAATATTTAACACCTGTTCTGTTTTACAATGGTCAAGATAGAAATGTCGGTTTGGGGATTAATATTGCGTCAAAAATTTGTTGGTCCGGCTACCCAGCAGCATCTGGGACAGCTTACAGGGAATGTCCCGAATGCTATTCACGTGCTGACGCCACCATGGAGCGGGATTTCTCACCACTTCGTCGATAGTCGACAAGACGTCGGTAGTTTGTTGACTGAGCTGGCGAGAAACAAGAACACAAACAACAGTTTTGGTCGTGGCTGCTTAAAGAAATGCGTCTTCCTGTCGACAGCTGCAGTCCACTTCAGTCACTGTAATCCCCATGAGATGGTTGCTCGTTCTTCTCTGCCAGCCTCTTCTTTCTGGTTCGTGTCACTCACTGCTAACGGTATGTATATACGCCGCCATAAATCTTGGAGATTGTCTGCTTCAAGTCTATCTGACACGCGCGTGGTCAAAAAATATTTAGCTGCTCATGGTAGGGAGCGGGAAGACACGCGGCCAGTTATCCGGCCTCGCTGTATTCAGCGCCGGATTCGCAAATGTCAGGACCTGTTTCATTTTCCACTTTTTATTTTAGCGATGCTCTTCTGTGGGTGTAGCGATGGACAGTGATGCAGGAAATGTGTAGAAGAAACAGAAAAATGCTTCTCAGAATGTTGGCCCCTAAATGTATGGGACCCTGTTTGACCAAACAGTCTGATCGCGATCACTTATAAATCTGGACGCGGCTTTAACGACAGTACAAGCAAGAAAGTTCTGAATCTGCTGGAGACGGGGTAAGTGAGACTTAGAAAGATTATAGTAGAGAGAGAATTACAGTAATCAAGCTTGAAGTAAACGATAGATATCTACTAAGCGAGTACGAGTGTGTCAGATAGCGAACCGTAGAGTGTAATCGTCTTGTTTGTTCGGCCGAGCTGGTTGCCGGCGACGCACTGGTAGTCGTCGTAGTCGTTCGGCTGCAGGTCGCAGATGGTCAGCGTGAGCGTCACGCGTCCGTCCAGCTCGTCAAACTTGTCCGTTACATACTTACTCGACAGGGCGACTGGCACGCGGTCGCGCATCCAGTAGAGTGATGCTGGCGGCACGGCGGCAACGATGCACTCGAGTACCACCTCGCCACCCAGCTTCTGACCGATGCGGCGGTTTGGAACAGAGATTTCCGGCGCATCTGAACAGTCATGCTTTCTAATGAAGAAAAACGTAACCCAAAAATAGTCTGCCAGTATTGTATGACACCGTCAGAGCATTATACAAACATTTCGGTATTCAGTATTAAATGCAGTCATCTTTAGTTCGTAATGTATCGTAGACCTATAATTTTCACCTGTGCACTGACGACAACACTATACATGTAGACGTAACTTTTACCGCCCGACGTATATGCATAGCGCGGTATATGCTATCGCCCGTGGTCCGTCTGTCCGTTAGGCCTACAATTCAAGCCGGAGTTCTATGGAAACTGCTGGGTGGTAGTCATAGGCCTATGTGCTTTATCGAATGATGCTATTTCCAGTGACCTTAGACAATCCTTGCTACCCCAAACCACCGCAATTTCGACATTTTCTATCGCCCTTTATATCTTCGTAGTGAGTGGAAATAGAGGCTTCAAATTTGGCAGATAGGTTGACCATAGCAAGTGCTAGCTTACGGATGAACGGACGGCAAACCGTCCCTAAAATGGGCGTGGTCAGGTGACGTGAACCATTTAAATTTTGGTGGGCACCAACCATATCTCTGGAACGGCTGATCGTCTCAGGTGCTGTCAACTTAGGTGGACGGTCAGTGTGATAAACTGGTGACGATCTCGATCACCAGTTTATCACACTGGCCGTCAAAATCTGTGTACAATACGGTGGGCATGAGTCACTGCCTCGCGCGGGTCTGTCAGCGGCAATGGAGATTTGTTTTTAAGTGCAGAATTTGTTTATTTACAACATTTAGTACTGAAGCTAGATTTGTGTACACTGTTGTATTACAGCATATGGCAGTAAAACGATAATAATCCTAAGTGAAGTAAAGTATAGAAAAATAAAGTAAAGTAAAGTAAACGTCGATTTGAATAGCGCATCGTCGTAAACCACGTCTAATGCGCTGAGGAATGGAATGGCACGTGTTAGAGGGATCACACAGTTTTACGGTTTTACCTGCCACATACACGTTTATCCACAAATGATAATGAACCATCTTGCTTTTACTCCGTGAACATTCACCAGATAGCGCCATCCGAGCGAGGTAGCGCACATCTGATCACAGCTCACTACTCATTTATCGACCTCGAAAGAATAAAAGGCTGAGTTGGCCTAGTTGGCTGACCTTGTAGCGGACGGTTTACCCACATAATTGGTCACCCATAAGCTGCAGGTCGAAAGTTTGCTGGTCACAGACCGACGTTCTACCACTGTGCCACGCAACCAACCTGAACAGGATTTTGTTGTATATTTTATATACTGTTTTTTTATTCTGCAGACAAAAGTTGATAGCACTGCAGTTAAAAGAAGACATCGTACCTGCATTTGCCAAGGTTGGTATAATATGCTTACTGAATAAAATTAGCCCCATACGGGACTGACGGTCGACTTCTATTTACTGTCAACTTCAAAGTCCCGTGACATAAAAACTATGACAAAAATTTAAATACGGCCGCGATTAAGCTTTAGGTAATTTGCCCTAATTCAAGAATCTGTGGTTATTCGCAAGCCCCCATTATAGGAGATAGCCTTTGAAAATGGCCGATTTTCCGACTTTCAAGGGCTCGTGACCTTGACCTTGACCTTGGATCGGGTCATACTGCATACTGTCATGCATCAGTCATCGACCTCTACCTACATACTAAATTTCATTGAAATCGAAGAAACGTTTTGTGGACGGCTACTTACTGCCAACTTCAAAGTCACGTGACACAAAAAATAGGACAAAAATCAAAAATTCCGACCGGTTAGTTTTTAAGTTTTTAGGTATTGCCCTCTAATTTAAGAATCCGTGGTCATTTGCCAGCCCCCATTATAAATGGGGGAGGAGATAGCCCTTGAAAATGGTCGAATTACCGACTTTCATGGGCTCGTGACCTTGACCTTGACCTCGGATCGGGTCATACTGCATACCATCATGCATCACTCGTCGACCTCTACCTACACACCAAATTTCATTGAAATCGAATAAACGTTTTGTGGACGGCTACTTACTGCCAACTTCAAAGTCACGTGACACAAAAACTAGGAAAAAAATCAAAATTCCGACCGGTTAGTTTTTAGGTATTGCCCCCTAATTTAAGAATCCGTGGTCATTTGCCAGCCCCCATTATAAATGGGGGAGGAGATAGCCCTTGAAAATGGTCGAATTTCCGACTTTCATGGGCTCGTGACCTTGACCTCGGATCGGGTTATACTGCATACTGTCATGCATCACTCATCGACCTCTACCTATACATACCAAATTTCATTAAAATCGAAGAAACGTTTGTGGACGGAAGGACGTACGGACGGACTAACGGACATTTGAGACCCACTAATGTTATTAGGTCGACTCGGAGGAGTCGACCTAATAATTGGCGCTGTAACGTTTTTTTCGTGCATACATTAGCAATACATTTTCACTACGACAGTGTTTTGTGGGTTCCAAAGAGTGCCTGTAAAATATAGAAAGTTTCGTATTTCAACAGTCGCCGAAGTTTTCCCGTAGCGAGACCCAGTATAGTGTGTAATAAACTCAGAAAATAAGCCAATCAGATATAAACCGACGTTAAATATGTTGGTCATATAAGTGGTTGCAAAAGTATTTGTATGCCAGTACTGAAGCTGCTGAATGCTGCGTTGCGCAGTGGTTGGTTTTTTAAGAGGTCACAGGTTAAATTCTTGGAGGCATAACGCCGTGTCAGCGGGCTACCAATCAGGCAAGCAAGTAGAGATGAGCAGCGCAACCCTGTGTCATAGAGCTCGTGATAGGACTAGGCTGACTAGCAGCATGTCTAGTTAGCCAGCGATTTTTCTGCTGCCGGCAGCAAATGTACCTAGTGATTACTGACTGCAGGACAGAAAAACAGCAAAAGCATCAGAGTTCTAAAAACAGACATTATGTCGGTGACAGATACTAACAAAAACATACATGTCGGCAGACAAGAAGTTGTTAACTAATCAAAACCTTTTTAACTCGATATGTAAAACTGATTGCTATGTACTACCTTTAAAGTGCATTATTTTTTCTCACCGTCGAAAACCAAACGTTCTGTCGTCATCACAAGCTTGCATCACAAACGTAAACAAATAGCGCCTATTTTTAGCACTCAGAATAGATTTTTTTGCTGTTTCTACTACCGGCCGCGAAGTCAACGCTGCCTATAACTGGATAGACAATTTCACGTTTTTCTGACTTTGCTGTTCTCAGCTCTGACTAGCTGGACAGGCCTTAACATGATGCTATATGTTGACAGGTGGTTTGACGATGCTGACCGAGTCACACATACCTTTACCATGCTGGTCAAATGTACCTTTACCTGATGTTGTGTCATTCATGCTTCAGGCTGCTTCATTTCTACCCATATTAGCAGAGGAACTTTGCATTGGCAAGAAGGGAAAATATGATTATTGTTGCTTGTCACAAATAAGGGTAATTCCGCGTTTAACTTTGTCCCCGACCTCTGGGCTTAGCCGATGTTTCTGCTCTTACGTCAAATTGTGCACATGTGCATCACAATTGTGCACGTCATATGCACGCCTTTATATAATGAGCCGTTCGTACACGGTCGACTGGATCGGGCTTTGATCTAGCTTGGCTTAGCTGTCTTCCGAGCGCCTCTGTGTCTTCGGTGTACTTGGTGCTATATGTAAAAAAATTTTTGATTACTATGATACGATACGATGCAGTAGATTAACGTGCACTCAAAAGCTGACGAGATGGCCAGCTTAATCTAGCGCACTGCTCAGAAACGAAACATAAGGAAAAAACTAAAATCGAAAACCGAGTAGCTCAGACCTTTTTCTTTACCTATTAGTCTGCTGAGTCTGTTCTGTGTGATTGGCCCTTGACCTGGAAGACTATCATCCTTCAGTGCTATTACACTGCTGTTTGGGTCATCTGACCTGTAAAATCGTCTCTGAAATGACCTATAATGTGTCGAGTGGGACGTTAAACCCTATAATACCAATACTCTTACGTCAGTGCACGTCGATTGTCGCAAGTGTTGTCGACTGAGTTCGACCGTCGCAACTTAATTGTCACAGTGAACGCCCACACTTGATTACAACACTTTGGCCGTGACGCAATGCGTCGCGCAGTTCGTCTGCGATAGCTGAGCTTGTCCTAAAGATCGAAAGACAACAAGTATGTCCGTCGTCGTAATACTCGGATCGCGCTGCGTGCTGCCACCTGGTGAGTCACGTTGAGTATGCGCCGCGTGCCCTACGCCTATTAAAGTTGGAAAAAGACGGGACAGACGGACGGACGGACGGACGGCAGACCGATGCATTACGGTTAAAGCAAAGTAAAGTAGACGTTGATTTGTATAGCGCATTGTCGTAACCACCTCTAACTGAGTTCATGTGGCTCACTACAGCCCGACGTCAACAGCGACTTCCCACTCTTGGCCTGACGATTGGCTCGACTTCGATTACAC
>Ga0209780_1005107_pt1 | contig 10290 bp, 6 predicted proteins | sample WorMetexBAHAMAS2_FD_187384 | JGI IMG/M metagenome (GOLD analysis project Ga0209780, IMG submission 187384) | Marine gutless worms symbiont microbial communities from Max Planck institute for Marine Microbiology, Germany - Inanidrilus exumae... | ecosystem: Host-associated > Annelida > Digestive... | reverse complement strand
GTACTGGGATAGGTGACCATGTCCGGGTTCGACTCCCGGAGGCGTCACTTTATTTCGGTATGTAACCAACCACCTAGGTCAATTCAGGCTTCTACCCTCCGTGGGACGGTAAAAAGAGTACCAGCCAAAGGGCGGTAGTGCTCTGCGGCTGGGGAGTAGAGGCAGGCATGGTGTAATTTGCAGGTAAATTTGTGTGATCCATGTCTGAGCGCATTAGAGGTAGTTACGACGATGCGCTATACAAATCGACGTACTTTACTTTACTCTACGAGGACGGACATACTTGTTTCATAAACGTTTACCAGGTCATTTTCAGCGTCCCGGTGGCAGTTGGATATTTTATACTGGTGTCAGAGGCGGCGTAAATGGAGCAGTTCCCCTTGCGTCCGGCGACAGAGGAAGAAACAACGATGCCAGGTTAATGGTTCGGGTCAATGCCTTGTGCTTTCTTCAGTGCTCTGATACTGTTGGTTGGTAAGGAGAGTCAGCCCGTAAAAATATGTACTACTTATACCCAAAGGTTGTCTTCTGGAGGAAGAAAACCGGGAGATAGGTACCAGCTTGCGGTTCTCCTAAAACAGCCGTTAACAAGAGGTAGGCGGTCGCCGACCAGTCACTGACGTTAATATTGGACCCCAATACAGTGCCGCAACTACATCTTTCGTCCCATCACGGATGAATCCACGCAGCAGACACGGCGCCGGCCGCGCGCTCGTGTTTGTGCACTCGATGTTTACACACATCCACATTCGACGCGTCCGTCCGTCCGTCTACACGTGGAAGCTATTTTCTCGCAGTCGTACCGCGGGTTCGACGAGACCGCGCACCGGCGACGGACGCGAACGACCGGCCACGAACTGGGAAGGCGTCGAGACGCGTTCCGGGCCGAACGGCGTGTTTCACCGGCCCGGTACACGCCGGCCAACCGCGTGCAACCGCGCTGCTCGGGTTTCCGTCCGTCGAGAGACGAGTACCGACGGCCGTTCCAGGTTCATCGTCCTGTCCAACCCGGTACGTTTCACTCGCCGCCCTCCGCCGATCACGTCTTAATCCTTTCCACTTCGCAGAGTTGTGCGAAATGTAGAGACAAATACTTATTGAACTGCCTTGCAATGTATGCACTATGTATATAACGTACAAAAAGTTGACCAGAGGGGTCCGTATCTCCCCAGCCACTACAAGGGTGATTTGTCAGATTTTCATAAATCCGACTGGAATTTTTTTGACGCAGGGGATAAACCCCTCTGCAGTCTGCACATCACAGTACGAATCGTAAATGCTGTAAATCTTTCACCAAAGTCATCATAATAATGCTAATTCACAAAACATCGTCAGCTCCATGGGGGCTTTTTCCCCAGACCCACTACCACTCGACACCACTGGGAGACTTCCGTCCCCAGAACCCCCATAATGGACCCCCCAGCTAGCAAAACCCGCCGTCGCCCGTGTACAGGTGGGCTGCTACATTTGGATAAAGATGGCATTGTCGGTCTTAGCTAACCATGAACTCCGTAGCCGGGGGGGTATCGTGTCTCATGAAGGCCGCTGTCGTGCTCGTGCGCTGTAGTAGGGCGCATTGACAAATCCAGTTAATTCGTTTTTAATGCATTCACGACACAGCAGATTTGCAGTCAGTACTACTGTGCAGTATTCGTAAAGGTAGTTTATCTGTAACAGGTAATGATTAAATCTCGATCGGTTCAGACGTCTTTGCACAGTATACGTGTAGGGTCGGTTGCATAACTTAAACTGTACGAATACAACGTGAGCTATCTGCTAAAGCTTTCTACGCTTCTAGCGTTATTTCACCGTATCTTTGCAGCTTAAGTAATTATATGCATTCGGTCGCTGCGCAAGCTCTCGAGTCTCGTTCTCCTTATCGTCAGCGGCATCAAGAAACCATCAACGCGTACAGGTCCTTCTGCCGCTCGTCCTACACTCCGAAACTTCAACCGTAGAAACGCAAGGCTGGTCGCTCCCGCTAAAACAGTCGCTGTAACCGGATCGCCGCGACCAACGTGCCGCGCTCATTTACCTAGCACACATGTAGGCCTACTGTTACAGAGAACCGCCGAGTGCCTGGCGCACGTGCACCAGATCCACGTCAGTCCAGCTTTACAGGAATTCCACCATGCACGTACAACAGCATTCACCGGAATCACCTCAAAATGTCACACAGTTTTCATCCTGAACGCACAGCTTGCAAAATGTGAATTCATCTACATGGATTCTAGCTGATATCGACTTTCTCGTCTTTGTAGCACTTGCGACCAGTATTTTTTGACCACAGCTGCACGACCTTTGGTTCTTACAATAATGTATATCTTCCCACTAGACAGCCCCATTGCACAGACTGCACTCCGTCTGTCCCATGCCTGAGAAAGAAAAGCTATGGAATGCTTAGTTGCTTACGTCACATGAAAAAAAACAGAAGCTAGTATTACTAGAAAGCCCTCACACGAGGTCGCACCCACAACTTTCGCAACATAATTAGCTGACCGTTGTGGCCGAGAATTTTCAGATTGCTGATACTTATTTAGCTTCCGATTCACGTCTGCTTTACACCGACGTTCACCTATCCCAGTCACCACTGCACCGTAGTTGTACCACGTTCACTTTCACATTTTGCCAAAAAGGGACCATTTTTCCTCTTGTCAAGTTGGAGTTACTTCAGAATCAGTGAGTACGCTATCTGCAACACAGCTAAATGGTTTAATAAAAGGATGGATGAACGTTAACGTCGAAGATGCTTAGTCAATAACAGACACAATAACTAATACTATATCAAGTGCCCACTACTAAGTGACTATAGGTGCCCAAGTACAGTCCGGTCCTTACTGTCCGGTCAAAATTGGAGTTGCACAGTATTATATACCACACAGCCTGTAACCCCATTAACTGACTCCTCTTCCAGTACAAAGCCAAGAGACTGTCTGTAAAGAACGTTTCCAAAATGACCTATTCTGTGTCGAGTGGGACGTAAAACCTTAACTCAATAACTCAATTGACGCCTGTAACTCAGGATGAGCTGGATGAGCGCGGAACGGAAACAGCGCTCAGCCAAGTTTCTGGTCGTCGACGCAGACTGCCCGGCGCCGCGGACAAGAAATGACTAGCAATAAATCAAGATGAATCAACGAAGTAGTGCTAAGGGTACACACTCTACTCAGTCGAGTCGTGTTTAACCGGATGTAGAGCCAGCCGGTTCCAATTAGCCGAGGCGCCGCCGCCGAGGATTTGCGAGTGGACTGAAAGAGCCGGTATAGACAGTTACTGGCGTCCAAATGACGGCAGGACGGACGGACGGCCGAAGCAAAAGCAATGACCTAATGCTTTCTTCCAATCCACGTGATACATGACGTCAGTGTTTACCCAGTTGCCGGTCGTGTCCATTGATTTCTATGTAACTACTGGGGCTATTATTCTCAGCAGTCAGCACCTTTACTGACTTCAAGACTGAAAAAGAGAGCACGCGACAGAGCGCATACCTCCGCCATAGTTTCGTAACCCCACCATTCCAAAACATAACTATTCTCTGGTATATAATTTATCTACTCTCCTAATACCACGAAAATCAACCCATGACTCTTTAGGCAGCATCGCACGTGCATTGCACAGATGCGGCCCATTGCTACGGATGTCACACACAGCGTGGTCTGCCTGTGTTGGACACACGGTGAGCTGCAGGGCAAAAACGGCCGAACAGATCTAGATGCCGTTTGGGGATGGGGATGACACCTTACTTAGCAGACTTGTTTCCTCATGTCAACCGTGGACTGGAGACGACGCTTGCGATCTGCGTCAAGGGCTGACCTCGTCCTGAATACATTCACCTTGGACGTCGTTGGCCAGCGTTCCTTCTATGCCGCGGCTCCGAATTAAGGCTTGAAATGAACTGCCGGAGTGGACCTCCACACACTCGACTCGACTCGTTTACGGCAGTATTAAAAACGTTCAGGCGTACAGAGTACAGACCTACTGAATAATGCTATGGATTAACATTTCGTTTCCGCGGACATTCGCCCCATACCACAGTTGTTCCGTACCGATTAAACGTAGGCCCCTATCATATACGTTTGGGAAAAATATGCCAATTTTAACGTATTTTATAATGTGAATGGATTTTACATTCGAGGTTTTGAATTTTACATGTAGGTTTTAATTTAAAACTTTGATCCTTTTGGTTTTCGTCAAAAGGCTAACGTTTTGAAATTTCATGAATGCTTCTTTTGTGTGTTCACACCAGGGTGCTGTCCATGCTGCCAGCGCTGACATCAGCAGCGATAGTCCGGTGTATATGTGATTTAACCCCAAAAAAATTGCAACCAAAGGTTTTATTGTTTTAAATGCTTCAGAAGGGTGTAGAGAACCCCAGGAAAAGGTTCGTAGGGTTTTTACCAAGATCTTTGGCATAAGAAAACTAAAATCCCAATCCCTATAGGCTACCACGCGGCAATGCTTGCGTGATGCGTTTGTATACCCGCGAGTGACAGACGGACAGACAAGACATCGGCCACAGCCACATCATCTTCAGCTGTATGTGCTGTCGTCGCGTGATTACAAAGAAAGCCACTGCTGGTCAATACGACCTGGCAAACTGGGACTGAACAACACACGCTGAGCCATCCAATGAGAGAACCAATGCACCATCGACTGAGACGTAGTTAGGGTAATGACATCAATTACAGACCACACTGTCTGTAGTAGCGTGACCTCATCACATCAATTACGCTGATGTTACCCGGATGTCATACTCAAACACCGCAGTCGGCCGTACATAGCTGCATGTGCAGTGCAGACATTTTGTATACACTCAATACTCACTGTTCGTCGTTGGCGTCGTCCGCAACTGAACTCGGCTTTTTAACAAACATCGAGCACGGAGCTCAATCTTCGGCTGTGGTTACTTGTATGCAAACCGAGCAATGACCAAAAATACGAAGCCGGCACTATTCAGCCACAATAACGTACGTTTGGTAACAGTAACAGTGTAACACATCAAGTCTGACGCGCTCATTTTAATCAGGCTTTGAAATGAAACAAATCGATTATTGATAGATAGCTCCAGTGATCCACTTATTCTCTGAAATAGCTACAAAAATTTTAATGATCAACCACGTATGAACTGAAATGAAATGGTTTCAGACTGAATCTAGATGACAGCTGCATATAGATGCTAAAAGAAGTAAAGGAAATTTCTTTTAATACATGAAATCATTGCCTTAAATAAATATTCATTCATGTGGTAATAAAAGCTTTATCTTTCTTTCACACACGCTCTCCCCTGGAATATATTTTGGCAACACCACAGCCGCCCCTGTAAAATAACTATATCATTACAGTCACAAAGCAATCAGTGAGCTACATCACTCTATAAGAGTGCACACACCTACAGCAGCATCTGCAAAAATATTTCAAAAGCTCAGTTATCACAAAGGAACCGCGCGCGGCACTCTCAGTTGAGATCTTGCACAACTGTATGCAAAATCAAACTTGAAATGGTTTGCAACAGGTGAATGACCTTGGTCATTCTATGTCATCAGAACCGGCGCAATTCGTGTCTTGCCGTTATTCGTCTTTTATCACAGTTTCAACATTCAAGCATCACCCTGATTCGTGTATATCGTATACATTTAACAAAGCCATTCAAACAATCAGATAAGCACATTATTGTGGATGGCGATGGGCAGCATTAATGCATGCAAATTGCACAACCAGACAATGATTAATGCATAAAAATGGCATCAATGCTTCCCACACAGATGCTAGCATTATGTGCCAAACTTTGTATCTGACATCTTTGTTCCAACAATACTTCGCCACCGCTCCCAGCGGCAATGTAGTTAGCAGTCAATCCTCCATGCTGCAGCCAGCTGTGCAGAGATGAACTGCACAATGTCAAGCAGTGCAGTTTGCTTTGGAATAAAGCAATATGTGTATATATTTTCCGTAACCTGTCTATGGAATCAGCCAGTTTTCGTCTTGGTCTCAAGCCAATACGTTTGCCTTGAGACCAATATCAAGACCTTGACACTGGGTCTTGAGACCAAGGACTTCAGGAAGTGGACTTGAATGATCTCAGATCATAAGACTGGGTAGAAAATGCCAAGGAGCACAGCTCGAGTACTGACGGAGATATTAAATCACGTTTATGAGTCAGAACATACCATGCAGTGGGTGAGGTAAAACCGTGTCCATGTATATGTGACTAACTATGGTTAAACAGTGCAAATTCATTGCAATTGCAATCACGTATCATAGTATGATATCAAAGTATAAAACATAAGGTGGGCTATGTTGTCACTAAAACTACCCGTAATGACGAATACGCACATACAACCATTTTACAGCCCTTATATGAGTCAACCTGTGTTAGCCAGCACAGCCAGTTAAGAAAACTGGAGGAATTTGATGGAGCAAACTTTTATTGCCTGCATATAACTTATGCATTTGGATTAGGGAAAAGTCGCTGAGTTCTCAATGGTATTGGTATTACCCACATCATTTCTGTACTGGACCATCAGCGTACTTGTGATTATAACTGCTGAAGACAAATAGCTCAGCTGTCGCTGACAAACCGTGCGTTGCGCTGCATCACGACTAACGGCAAAATTTTAAAACAGTCACGTGACGATAAGACCATAACCACGCCATTTTGTTGGTGATATGTCATCCTATTGCATAGAATTGATATTGCCTACTCGTGAACAAAATTTGACGACTTTAGGTTCAGCCGTTCCAGTGATATGATTGGAGCCCCAAAATTTAGTAATGGGTCACATGGCTTGACCCCAATCAGGGACAGTTTGTCGTCAGTAGGCTGTGACTTGCACATTCAACCTTTACATCAAATTTGTAGTCTTTGTGATCGCCAATTATGAAGATGCATAAGGCAATGCAAAATGTAGAAATTGAGGTGGTTCAACGTGCTTAGGGGTCACCCAAGGTCATCGGCAACATAACCATTCGATAGAGCGCATACGACTTCCTATTCAAATTTAATAGAAACTATGAGACTATCTCGTATCGTTTTCGAGATATTGTCGCTTATTTTCCAAAAACTAAAGAGGTCACGTGACAGTGACCACGCCGCTTTAAGGGACAATTTGTCGACCGTAGGCTGGGACTTGCTATGATCAACATGTACACCAAATTTAAAGTCTCTAGCTTAAGCCGTTCCAGAGATATCTTAAGAGGACAAAAAGTTTAAAATGGGTTACGTGACGTGGCCACGCCCATTTCAGGGACATTTTGTCATCCGTAGGCTGGGACTTGCTATGTTTAACCCACACATTAAGTTTGAAATGTCTACGATTACCCGCAATGAAGAAATGAAGAGCAATGCCAAATGTAAAAATTTTCGTTTTGAGCCACCCTTTGGGGGACTTAGGGATAACATACACGGTTCATCTATGGCTCGCTGGAAAGCGCGTGGTCGACTTCCTATTGGTGCTAATTGAATTTTTCTCACTAGCTCTCATGGCTGCGGCACTATTAAGCGAAATCTGTCGAAATCTGCGTTTTCCGACGGGGGTGGGTCACTTTGAGCGCAAATTTTAGGTAGATGAGGACGTCGCCAGCAATCCATCTATGGACCATTAGATAGAGGAATGATGTAACTACAACTTTGCCGCCGGAAGTTTTCACACATAGAAATTTTGTAGCAGACTTTTTTCAACAGAATTTGAAATTTACGGGGAAAAGTAGCAAAATCGCGTTTTGTGCCACCTTTGGGTGAGTTAGGGGTAACGTAAGTCGTACACGGTTCATCTATGGCTCGTTGGAAAGCACATGGCCGACTTACTATTAGTGCTAATTGAACGTTTTTCACCCGCTCTCACGGCTGAGGCGTTATGAGCTGATATTAGTCGAAACTGTGCTGTTTGAAAGGGGGGTCAGTCACTTTGAGCACAAATTTCAGGGGGAAGGGGGTCGTCGCCAACGACTTTTGGCGTCAGATAACTAGAGTCCCTGTGCTATCAAGTGGTGTTGTTTGTGTGATCCTACGTTTAGCCGTTTTGATACAATACCGGCGTGTGACACACAGACAGACACAAACACACAGACAGATAGACATACGATGATGGCTATTACCCGCGCAGAGCTAGCTCCGTGCGGGTAAAAATGGGAAGATTTGCATTTGCAAATTGGACACAAATCATGATGTGTTGTGCCATCTCTTGAAAGCAGTTATAACTAGATGGCTGTATTGGTGGAATACCTACAATACGGTATTCAGCTCAAAGCACTCGGCTATCTGTGCACAAGCTGTTTACTTCAGCATTTGGTAAAATGGGGGCATGCGGGGATGTCAGTTGCTAAAATGTGGGATACAAGTTTGGGGCTAAAAGTGTGCGGAGATGTAGCCATACAATTACAGCTACATTCATTTCTGAACTGTATGCTGGAAGCTTAACGCCCATACGTACGTGGGCTAGGGGAGATGGGTAAGTAGAGTTAGAAAGGTTAGAGTGAGTAGGGTTAGTGTTAGTGTTAGCAACATTAATTAACGCTTGGGTTAATCCCCGCACATTACCCGTTGTCACACCCACATCCCAGCGCCCCCGCAGTTTACCCGTTTCGAGTACCGGTAATTCTGGATTTTGGCATGCTGCAGCTGCAGGAAATTGAAATAACTGCGTGAATTCACGAGTTAAATGTTGGCAATTAACGTGTAAATTCACAACCTAGTGGGTCGCCCTCAGCAGACTGGACATGACGTCGCAAGTCGAAGGTTTTGGGAAACAGACATTGACATCAATCATGGATGACCACCTCCACAGTCACCGATCACCACTACTACAGTAACAACATTCGCCTGCAAAACTCTAGGTTTGACAAACCGATACTACTTACGAATCGACGCCAGGCAGCGAAATATCCGCAGAAGCTACACTCGACATGATCGTGGAGGTGTGTAATTATAAACACTTCTCATTCTCACCAAACGACATTCCTCCACATTCGCTAACTCCACGCAACACACAGGGCGGCGGCGCAACACCTGACTGATCCGCTGGTACGCAGCAACAAGGTCATGGCGCAGATAGCCAAATACATTCGTGTAAAAAAAGTAGTTCCTTATTAATCTTCAAATTAGCGACAATGCGCGACGCCAAAATTTTGATATCGCAATACAAACAACGTATGACTTGAAATAGTAGTGCTTCCATTGTATGTGTTGCAACTTTGAACAGCTTGATGTTAAACGCGTAAAAGTACTGAACGCGTGACGCAGTATATGAATGATATGAATGAATAGAACTACTTTATCGTGTGAGTGATGACGGCCATCAATGGGAAAGGCTAAATTTCTAGTAGCCCAATATCTCGGAAATCATTGAACCAATTTTGATGAAACTTGAAACTTATATGAGGACAAGGTCACATGGGTGGTATCATGGTATGAGCGAATACCGGCTAGAGTGAAGATTAGCGGTACGCATTGGAAAATTTCAAATGCATTGAAAATTTCCGTGCAATGATTTCAATTCGTACCGCTAATTGTATACTCACAGATGGGGGTGGGGTCTGGCTTGCCCCCTCCCCAGTAAAGAAAACATTAAATAAATGGGCTAGTGTGAATATTAGCGCTACGAATTGGAAAAGCATGAGAAATTCCCGTGCAATGCATTTCCAGTGCGTATACCGCTAAACTTCGTGTCCCGCGAATACCAATACACACCAGTGCAGTTTGCCGTTACGATAAGATACGATTCAATACGGTCATGGGCGTAGTTTATCAGGGGCTATGGGGGCTAAGCCCCCCTAGCCCCTGATAAATTTAGTGCAATGCTAGTTTGCGCACGCCGGTAATAAAGTAAAGCCAACGTACGTATAATGCAGTTCAACAACAAATTGCCAGTTCGCTGCATTGACGTACACAAACCTTGAAACCTGCAAAAACTGAATGCTGAAATCCCGTACAATTTTATTTCTTAAAACACTGGAAAGAACTCGAAAGAGGTGATTTTGCCCCTTCACGTCGTTTTGGTGCCAAGTCAAGTCGTGAACGCAAACCCAAGTGACTCCCTGGTCTACCGTATTTCCTTTAACAGAAGCCGGGTCTCAAATACAAGCCGGTCTCTAATAGAAACCGGGGGGGTCTAAGGGCAAATACACTGCCAGACTGGTAGGCCTACCGCGTATTTTGCTTTGTAGTAATAAATATAAAACTAAGAATCTTGGTGTTTTAAATACGGTGTTCATCGGTGAACCGAGTGGTTCTAATAGAAGCCGAGGGGTTCTATTAGAGGAAATACGGTATCCCCCACTGTCACTGTCGAATCA
>Ga0209780_1005106_pt1 | contig 10291 bp, 8 predicted proteins | sample WorMetexBAHAMAS2_FD_187384 | JGI IMG/M metagenome (GOLD analysis project Ga0209780, IMG submission 187384) | Marine gutless worms symbiont microbial communities from Max Planck institute for Marine Microbiology, Germany - Inanidrilus exumae... | ecosystem: Host-associated > Annelida > Digestive... | reverse complement strand
GAACCGATCCAGGCAAAAATACTAATAGGCCTATCTCCAACAAACAACATCTTTTCAATTTTTATTCAACATTCCAACATTCTTCATTTTAAAATTTCATCTGTTCGACTTGCAAAGCATGTAGAGTCCTTTAAATTAAAAACTCAAAAATTCGAACTCTTTAGGCCTATATCAACGTACTCAAACACTCGGGTAGCAACTAACGGAAAGCTTTCATAGGTATGTGAGGTTATTGTGTTAAAGCGTAATGTAACGGTGTGGCGTCCGTCCGTCCGTCTGTCTGTCCCGTCTTCTTCCTAACTTTAATAGAGCGAGTGGCGGGCGCATACTCAACGTGACTCACCAGGGGGCAGCATGCGATGCGACCAGCGTACATACTTGTCGATCACAAGTCAGTCATGTGGGCTACATGTCCCTTTAACTGAACGTAGTAGGTCTATCAACGTTTATTCACTGCTTTATTCACAGAATATAATGACATTAAGCAGGAGAAGAGAGAGAAGCGTACCAGCATCGTTTTTCCATTTCCAGGAGGTCCAAACAAGAGCAGTCCGTGTGCCGGCGACCGCAGTCCAACGAACAACTGCCTCAACAAAGCAGCAGCTAAATAGCTCGTGGTCAAAATAACACGTCGACAAGTGGTCAAAGAATTTTGACAAACGACCGCATCGCAGGGGTGGGGGCTGATTATTCAAGGGGATAATGTAATAAGACATCGACCAGTTGGGAGCATTGCAGTCGGCTGCAGCAGTCCCGGTATTGTGCCGTTATTGAGGACTGAATGATCCTTATACTGAGTACACCGTAGCAGAGACTCCAAGTGATATTCTGTGGGCCGGACAACCCCCAAAATTCTGGTGAAGGATCTCGACCCATCTAATACGCGGTTCCTTTGGCCCACCCCAGTCAATCTCTCAAACGGCATCTCGATCGGTTCAGTTGTTTTTGCGCAGTACATACGTGTGACCGTCACACAGACCGACAGACAGAGGGACAGACAGACAGATAGAAAGAACATGCGACATCGGTAGCAATAGGCAGCATATATGCACTGCGTGAATGTGATGCGGCCTAAAAGTAGACGAGGTGACGCAAAAAAACAGTGTTGATCACTCTGAGGCCTAAAACGTGTCACCACACTCTTGATCGTAACTTCAGCAAATGCTGATATCAATTGTCAAATTTTTAATCATGCGACTCAGCAGAAAATTTGTAATAAAGTCATGATTCCAATCTCACCGTAACGTACCACTACACTACCTTGTAGTATATCAGACACATGTTCGACTGCAAGTGACCAAAGGCACGCTTGTTTTTGTGCCACCCTATAGACGATCAGATCAGTGGTGCATTAGGAACCTGAGAAAGGGCTAAACCATCCCCGGCTCCCAATAGTATAATTTAAATTCAAATGTTCACTCTTGTTTTCCACCGGACGTGGTTTTTGAACACGACTTTTTCAATTTTTCAGTTAATAATTTTTCCAAAAAATATCAAAACGGGGGAGGCAGGTGCGCGGATGCAAGGCGACTGTGCTAGACACAATGTAGTATAACGAGTAGAGAAGTATAATAAATTATAGCACGACAATGAAACGCAAAACAATGTTTGATGTTCGTACTTGTAAATTTATGATATACAGTAATTTGTTAATAATTAGAAGAAGCCGACACTTACAAGAGTGTAAAAATCCACGCCGGCACTGTTTTCGTCTCGTGACCTTAAACTTTGACCTTTTGACCCCAAAATAAACCGGTTTCCAGATACGATATGGTAGATCAACATGCGCTCAAAAGCTGACAAGATGGCCAGCTTAATCTAGCTCAATCTATAACTCAGGACTCACGGTGAAACATTTCCCTGTCAAGTTTGGTGATCCTAGCTGCAGCGAGTTTTGAGATATAGTGTAGAAAAGCAGACAGACAGACGCACAGACAGACAGACGCCGCTGAAAATTCTACCCCCGTGACTCTTACGTCAACGCGGGTAATAAAGAAACGTAGTCTGCACCAGGCGATGAATAAAGTGACAATATTTGAGCGAGAGTTAGTTACACGCGAGCTGCGTGTGTGTGTGTGTGTGTATGTGTGTACCTCGGGACGAAGCGCCGGTAAAATGACGATTTCTTGTAGCGCCTGTTTGGCCGTCTCCTGCCCCGCTGAGATCACACGACACAGTACATTAGCATCATCATCCACCGGCCCAACTCGAAGGTACTTTTAGAAATAAACGAGAAACAGAACTGGTTCGTGTGCATGGCCTACCAATAGCAACTGACGTAGTCATCGCCATGGAGCCCGTGTCAGTCGCTCGTGACTTCAGGCACTGAGTAATGAATTATGATCATGAAACAGGTGCGCTAAGTTATACATTCATAACTGGCGCCATACAGATTAGAATGTGACAGCATTTGTTTTATAGCTATAAATTAGCACTTATTTTAATTTTTGCCGTTTTCTAGTTTAAACAATATTTGATGAACTGCGAGCAGATGTTTTTCTATTGTAATAATTGTCATGAATATCACAAAGTATATCAACTTCTATTGTCCGTTCGTAATAAGCGCAGTGACATTGTGTAAAGTAATTAAATAGCTATGAGAACAAAGTCGATGGAGGCGAAACGATATGCTCGCCGTCGGTAGCCACGTTGGTCCTTTCCGGTGATTAGGCGAAATCCCGCCAACCACGGCGCATGATAGGCATTAGGCAGCCTATGACTTCCTAACGCTGGAGATACTAACGACTCAATTTTTTGGCCTCCGACGTTTTGTCGCTATGGTAACCTTACGGCGATAACGACGGGTGCGTTAGACTTCCTATTAGTAACCGTTGCTTTAAACGAACCGTTTTTGAACTAGGGACAATCAGACAGACGGACTTCTAACGGTCTGTACGTGACGGACAGACCGTCAGACAGACGGACATCAGCTCATACTGATTCTATAAATGGACATTTAACATTACCAGCTAATAGGCCTCGTACTCCAACGAACTTATGCATGCTGAAATCGTTTTAGCCTACTACATGTACAGACACTATTTTATCTTATATTATTTACTGTAGGCCTACCTACTGCATGTATACTGTTGCGTTTTGTCAACGGTCTAATAAACAAAAGTAGTATTAGTAGTAGTAGTTCGCTCTATGCTTCCGCACTTTGTTGGTGGGGCACAGCAGTGTCGCTGTTAATTAAAGAGATGAAAGTCGTAAGGCAGATGGATGCTGACCGATATCGTCGAAGCCTACTCGTGGTCCGTGGTCCATGATCTCGTTCATTATGACGTTGACCATCTGACTGTCGATGTTGCGGAAGCTGTGATTTGACGATGACGCTGATGATGACGATGACGTCTGTCTCGACTGATGTTGCTGAGCTTGACGACGTGAACTGCTCGCAACGCTTCCTCCGTTCCGCTGACAATTCAATAATAATAATAATAATAATAATAATAATAACTTGAAACCACAGGCAGTCGTATCGACATGCAGACTCATGCCGGCAACGGCCGCAGGCAGCACACCGGCGCACTGGGTTACGCTATACCGGCCATGGTCACCAGCAACCGTGCGATCGTGACGGTTTTCGTAACCGTGTGACCTTGACCTGTGACCTTTTGACTTCTGGGTCAATGCATGCCGAGCGATGGCTATACGTGTACCAGGTTTGGTGTTGATAGCTCAAGCCGTTTTCCTTTCAGAGCGCGGACAAACAGACGGACAAACTGATGCGACTGAACGCCCTACCCACTCCGGCGGATATATAGGCCTACAGCCGGCGTGGGTAATAGCAAGTGGGCAAAGTGATTTGGCAAGAGGTCGCAGATTACGGTTCACTAGCCCGAAAGGTGTGAAACGGTGTTTTCGTGAACAGAATGGACATAAACTTTCCCGTTGACTCATGTAGGCCATGTAAGAGCTAATACGCTAATTTTATATTATAACTGTTTAGATCGCCCGTTCTGCGAACGCGATCTCATGTTTTGCGCATATTTCTTCTTTTTCATCTGTCAACTCACTTTCTCTGACATCCGTCAACCGACATTCTCGAAACTCTTCCACATGACGTGGCTTTAGCCACAAAAGGAAGCGCTGCTATGCCGATTTCCTGATAGTGCCCCAAGAAAATTGAGAGGCGAAAACCCCCTAATTTTTGCCAATTTGGCGTCTAACCGTAACATATTAAGCGCCATCACTCATGATGTGGAAGGAAAATAAAAAAATCGAAAACAATACTGTTCATCAGTGACTATTAGTCTAAATTTTCGCCACATTTGGTAGGGGTCGGTTAAACAGTGAAAGAGGACCGGCCGGGAATTGAACGGCGACCTGTCAGTCGCAAGTCCAACGCCCTACCGCTGAGCCACCACGCCCCTAGTCTCAACCGTTCCAGACGTGAAGCAGCCTGTCTCAGACCTATCAAGATCCTACTCAAGTCGACTTGAGCGAGTACCTCTCGTTCGCCGGTGTACGCCTTCCGTCGCCAGGTCGGACTCTGCCGCGGCGACACACTCGGCGGCGTGTTGCTGGCCGACGTCTGGCGATGGACCGGAAGTGGACTGGTGGTCACGTGACTTCCGGTCCGTGGCAGCGTGTTGCTGCGCTCGCCCGACGACGTCATGGCCTCGGTTCGTCGCGTGGACGGGGTTCTTGGTGGGATTCCGCCGCCACCACCACGACCTGATGCCATCTCAGACGGCGAGTAAGTGTCGGTTGCTAAGCAGCACACACACAGACACTAGAGTTAAAGGCTCATTCACACTGACCATAACGAAAAGATTCGCTACAATAATTCGCGCGACTGTTTACCGTTATTCGCTCTGTCGCTGACTGTTCGCGTGAATAGCTCGCGGCTAATTTCAGTGTAACAGCGAAATACATTAATTTGTCTCTGTTTGTGGAATTTGTTGTGCTAAAGTGGTCATTGTGACATGGACTGAAAGCTTTGTGGTTCGTTATTTTTTCAGTTTAAGATTCCGTGCTGTATGCCAGGTGGATGTGCCCGGCACACCCACCTGGTAACGTGTCGAATATGTATCGTGCGTGATTATTACTGGCCCGCATAATGGACCAGTATTGTTTTGCTCGCTGGCGTCTGTCGTCGTCTGTAACACTGCTGGGCAGGCGAGCGGGCCGGCGGCCGGGCGCGCGGGCGGTCGGGAGGCCGACATTCCACGGTGGGCCAGTAGTGTTACGTTCTGTTAGGAACCTTGTGTTCGTTGTTAGTGTCAGTGCCTTGATTTTCGTTAGCGTCGTTGGGACGGGTTAAGAGGGTCGTTTCTCCCAGTTTAAAAGTGGGGGTTAGACTATGTTCAGTTCCTCACTTTTGGCAACTTAGCAACCTTTTCCTGAATATCACTTGGAAAACGTTTGTTTATATTCTCCAAAAAATTTTTTACAACGTCCTGAACATACACAAAAAGTAAGCCTATTGCACACTAGATTTTACAGGGCGTTCAAGTTTAAAAAACACAAATAGGCCTATGCTATTTTTGAGAAATAAGTTCCGGTTTTAATTCTATTAGCTAACCATGTGTGATTCGTAGGCCCCAGTCTTATTCGGTTAGCCGTCTTACGTCTAATTAACTTTTAAAAATATAACCACGCAATATTGTTTATTTTCCGAATCTATATTTTTCCATGGTAGATAAGCTAGCTACACGGCCAAAGTCACTGCAGTCGCATCGTGCGTTACATTCCATTACGGACGGTTCAATACATCAATTGACGTATCGTATCCACATGCCATTCGAGTCATATTGATGAGCTGGGCCGCGCTACATTGATCCCAGCTCTAACGACTCTAGCTCCAGTTACGGGCCGAATATTGATTTACGCCGGTACTCGATACCAATTTCGATAGTTGTTACACGAGCCTAGCTCAGCGCCCGAATAATAAAAGATCGTTGATCTATAAATCGAATGTCCAGTTTGTTAATTAATCACTTTGACTAATTTTCATAGGAGGTGGAAAATCTTACTAAAAGCAAATTTTCCTGTGATGTTTGCGTTTGTCGAGCGCAAATAAATGTTTACTTACTTACTTAGTTTCATTTTTGCGCGTCTTTTCTGCAAGACTATATTTTATCGATGTCGGAACGAAAGTCTCGTGGAAAATCACGCGGAAAAAATCCCGCTGCTTATAAAACTGAAACCGAGTAAATTTCACGAGGCTAAGAATAAGTCATAGGCCTACCTAGGACGTCGAGACGATCTTTAGCCATCTGCAGGTTTGCTTGCATCTTCTCCTGTAGACTCTTTGCTCGCTCCCACACGTCACCTGCATTAGCAGCCGACACAGCAACAACCTCAGCGTGATGATGATGATGATGACGACGAGATGAGTAGGGTAGAGATGCTTTGAGCGACCCAGATTTAACGGGGCCATATATAAGCCCTTAAGAATTCAGTAAGCAACATTTGGACAGTCTCAGTCGAGTATATATACAATGTTACGGCAATCTACACTGTTCAGAGGTTCACGTACTGTTTTCGTGAGGTTTACTTGCTTGGCTATGTATATTCGTCGCGCGGTAAAAATAATACCGCGCGCAATATTTTCACACTCTGTTTGCTCTCTAGCGATCACGAAGACTTAGTAAAAACAATGTGTCGCCCTAACGGGACGTAACACTACTGGCCCGCCGTGTAGTGTTACCGTGGAGCTATAATTAGACTGGAGGCGGCATGACGTCATCGCCTGAGCTGCGCGGGTGAAGCCGCCTGCAGGCCCGCCGTGGAGTGTTACAGACGACGACAGACGACAGAGAGCAAAAAACAATACTGGCCTCTACACTATGTGAAGGCGGGCCAGTAATAACAACTATGGTATAAACGAGTCACCTTGTCCGCTGACATCGAGAGCGATTCCTTTATTCAGTTCTTCAATTCCTTTCAAGTACAGTTCTATTGCTTGACCTTTCCGTCCTAGCGAACAACAAGGTAGATAGCGTCACAGGTCAACGATAATCACGTCGTCCCACATCAGTGTTGAGTCACCGGTCAAATAATGTGGAACTAACTCACAGTCAAAACGCAACTAACTACAACATAACCCATTCTCATACAACATCATAGGCATAGTCGCGGCTGATAAGCTAGAGAGAGAACCTATTCCAAATATCAGTTAAGCAATTGACGTGATTCACCAAATAATACTACAAAACTCGAACGTCTACGTCGTCTTCGGCCTTCAAAATCGTTTTAGACGCATAGTTATTTTCATAATTTGACACAACTTGATACGCTCTGCAAAACGATACCAATGTCGCGTCTCTCACGAAAGCAAGAAACAAAATTAGATGCACCGTGACAATTTGGGGCGCATCATCCCCTGATTCCAACCGGCTGTTCGTTGTAACAAGGCGCACCTCTTTTTCGAAATTTTGTGAAAATCCAGTCACAACTGTTTTGAGAAATCCTGCTGAAAGGCAAGCAGACAGACATAGAACGGCAATATCTAAGACTGTTTTAATAACTTGAGAAAAAGAAAGAACGTAAACTGGCGTAGCAAATGGCTTAAAACCGGACCGACCCAAGCATTGACAGCACCATGCCAATTACTCTTACTAACCCCAGTGCACCAATAAGTCTGCTTACCCAACTAATCCTACCGTACTAGCCATTCTAACTCTACTCATACTCACCGTGGCAGACTGAGGCTCACTTGGAACTAGTTATCACCAACTGCAAAGGTCCGATTTTTAAGTTGAGTCAAAAGAGAGCGAAACCTTTGCCGTCTTCGTCGAGTTTGAGCGCCTTGGAGATGTACTCGAACGCCTTGCGGTGGTGATGTTTCTGCTGAGCCAGTACGGGCGCTCCAGGTCGGACCGCGTAGCCTCCTCCACCGGCACCGGTCCCGGCCCAAGGTCCGGTGGTGCCGGTGGCGCGAGCCGGAGACCCGGGTCCCGGGCGAGCCATTTCCACGACGGAAGACGTCGACGACGCCGAAGTCCTTCGCACGTCGGCGGCGTATTCTTCACCTACAGCCGACGATAGGACTAGACGTCAACAAATCACCGGAATTCTCACCACGGGATTTCCACTGAAGTGGGAATGTGTAAGCCCTGGTAGCTTCGAGGGCTGGGGACGGAAATCACCCAGTATTTAACGTCGGCGACATTATCTTCACCTGCAGCAGACAAGACTAAACGTAAGCAGATCACGGTCCCGTGAGTTCCACGGGACTTCCATTAAAGTGGAAATGTGTGAACCGTAGTAGTTTTGAGGGTTAGGAAGACGCGTCTCCTATATGCCCATTGGGAAATCTTCTATAGGCCTATACCTTCAAAATGCACAGAAATCATGCACGTGGGATCATCCGGCGTCGCTGTAGTTTTATGTGATTTTGGCGCCGAGATACAAGACTCAATCAAGACTATCTACTATCTAGCCACCTAATGACGTTTGTTTGGTTTAAAAGTGCATTTAAAACGCTCGGTGACAGAGCTGTCCCGGATCCTCGGGGACAGCTTACATGGAATGCGTCTCCCTTGCTTTTGGCGCACTGACAATGGAGATGGGAATGATTGTTCGGTGGCTAAAAAGAATGGGAATGTTGTAGTCCTCGAAATTTACCGTTTTGTAGTCCTCGTCAGCTATTTTATCGCTTTCTAAGCCCGTTTGTTGATTGTTGGGCAAATCTCTCGATGCACATAATCCGTCTGATCATGACATACAATAGGAGCTACAGTGATGTGGAAATCACTTTTCTGCGAGAATGGCAACGTATAAAATATAGTTTTGTGTATCAGTTCTCTTCTGGCTGGGACGGAGGGAATGGGAATAGGTATTCAGACGGCGATAAGAATTTGAACAAGGTGTCGCACTAAGGAGACGCAACCGTACTGTCCCGTCTTGCAGTAAACGACCACGACCCCGGCCCGGCGGCGGCCGACCGCCCACGCGCGTTACAGACGACGACAGACGACGCCGACAGACGACAGCGTGCAAAACAATACTGTCCCATTAGGCGGGCCAGTAATAAAGTTAGAAATTACTGGGAACGGCAATAGGGAATTGCGTGAAGGGTGTGGGAGGGAAGGCGAGTTGTAGTTACGATGACATTTTCGCGCACCTGCAGTCCGGGCAGTGTCGGACGTGTGCTGTCTCGTCGTCAGCACGTTAGACCCGACGCGGTACATGAACGACAAGACGAGCCACAGCTGGAAGGCGACGAAGCGGATGACGTGGAAAGCGAGGATGACCGGCTGGGCGAACAGATGGACATTTCGCCGATGAACGGTGTCCGTCGGCTCAGATTCAGCGTCCGTCGAATCCTGCTGCTGCTGCTGCTTCCCTTTCAGCGTCGCCCGCTTGCGACCGACAATTCGCCCCATCTCTAGATACAGACACACTCAACTCATATGTTCTCTGGCTACAATCAGCAGTTTTTTTCCCTTATATCGTATCGTATTGTATCGTATCGTGTTGTCAGAGCGTGTCTTAGCCGGTCTGTCATCAGTGACTAGGCGCAGTGCCCTTAACGCCGGCTGAATGTGCTGCTTCCAACGCTGCTGCTGCTGCAGCTGGCGATGTGATGGCACTGCTCAAGCATCGGTCGCAGTGATGTTTTACGGAACGAGAATACAAACGATAACGATAAACACGATCGGCTTGCGTCATCGCATTACCGTATTACCAAGCCGTCGTCTGCTCTCGACTGATCGAATTCACGCCGAATTTATTTCACAAATGTCTTGTCTCTACCATCTGAAATAAACTGTCTCTTGAGTCTTGACGCGAGACTTTTCCTCTATCTCTGATACTTGTATGCGTCATCTAAAAATAACTCCCTTTTTTGCCAAACTACCTTTACCCACACCTTATTCGGGAGAACTGTCTCACCAGAGCGCGATAAGTTGGTGCATTGTCTTGCTGAAAAACAAACAAGTGTCCGGCAATACTATGGAGAGACCTCTGGCAGCAACGCCTGCATCAGCAACACGTCTCGATAGTACTACAGTGCCTGTCGATTTCAGCCCGAGGTTCAATGAAAATAAAATGAGATTCGTTCAATTCATATTCCAACAGTGACGCTACGGACTTGCTGAAAGTGGGACTCGACGCGCGCAGAAGACTTCTATTGCTGACATCGCGCTTTTTGGTTATCATCGTCGCGTATGCCTGATCATTTTGTTCGTTCATAGGCAACTGCGGCGAACAATTTATTGTTAGTGAAAAAAGAAGAATTTTACGCTGTGAAAACTTGTCTAGTTACGGCCGCGAATACTTTAGTCGACTTATTGTTTAAAAAACAAGGTGTCGTCCTAACTGGACGTAACCGTAAGGT
>Ga0209780_1005105_pt1 | contig 10292 bp, 5 predicted proteins | sample WorMetexBAHAMAS2_FD_187384 | JGI IMG/M metagenome (GOLD analysis project Ga0209780, IMG submission 187384) | Marine gutless worms symbiont microbial communities from Max Planck institute for Marine Microbiology, Germany - Inanidrilus exumae... | ecosystem: Host-associated > Annelida > Digestive... | reverse complement strand
GGTGATATTACTTGTTAGCACATTGACTCTATGGCGATGTGCTGATAAGTAATATCACTTTTTCTTTTTGATTTTTGCTGTTTTAGTTGTGCGACATAGCCACTGTTGTCCTTACAAGTCGTTTTAAACTGTTAAGTTTTTTTACATTAATGTTTCAATAATGACCACGTGGTCATGCACGAGAGCATCTGGCCCTTATGTGAGCGTTCATCGAAGCAGTAACGTTCCAACATCAAACGTCAAACTCACTGCAGTTGATTTCATCGCTGCCGTCATAACAGTCACGCCATCCATCGCATCTCGCTGACCTCGGGACACACGCGCCACTCGCACACCGGAACTGGTGTCCAGTACACGCTACATATCATCAATCACTAGCGACATTTATATAAATTTATATACACGTATGCATGCATATTATAGGATTTATTTTTAAACTTGTATATGTTTATTTACATATTCATGACTATCCCAGGCGTCGAAAACAGGGGAGAGGGCGTAGGGGTCTCAGACCCCTCATTTTCTTCAAAGCGGGGCCTGACCCTTAACAACCTTGACGCTAAACATAATATGTGCGCTGGTAGGTAATCGTGGATTAGGCGACGCCGGTGTTATGTTAATGTGGATTTTAGTCATCAAAATTTATTTTAAATTAAATTCAACTTTTTTGTTTCAAACTTTCTTCCAACACTGTTAAAACCATCCTTATTTTTACAATAACAACGTTGCGAATAACTGCATGCTGTCTGCATAGTGCAGCATGCCTAACATCCACCATAAGTGTAAAGACTGTGAAACATCAAATCCTTAATTTCTACACGTAAGCTTACAACCGTGACAAGTAGTAATAAGTGACATTTTTCGAAACAGCGATACAGTGCATCACATCGATATAAAATAACCAGTTACTGAATATTTTCTTCGCCCGCTGAAGCGGTTGTGAAGTATTGTAATCAGTACGTCTGTGTGTCTGTCTGTCTGTCTGTCCGCGAGTATATCTCCGGAACCACATGCGCGATCTTTACCAAATTTTTGTGGATGTTGCCTATAGCCGTGGCTCGGTCCTCTTCCAGCGTGGTGACTAAATCCCAAGGGCCCAAGAGAAATGGGCAATTTTGAGGGTTTTCTTCCCCACTGACAATAAACTTTAGCAGTATGAATTTCGCTAGGAAGAACTGATTTCGCTTAAATTAACTTACTTACCGAAAAGTCGGACTGAATTAAATTTCCTATTACTAAAGGGCATAATTGTGACTAACTATTTCGAAATTACGGGTGACTGGAATTTGCAGGAGTGGAAAATGACGGACCATCAAAAAACAGGGGTGGAATTTGCAGGACTGGAAAATGACGGACAAAGTCGCAGGGGTGAAATTTGCAGGACTGAAAAATGACGGACGAAAAATGACGGAGTAGAACAAGAGCAAACGTATGCATTCTTGCTTGCTGCTTACTTACGTGCTAAGTCTAGGTGTCAATGCCGTCGATCACACTGTTTTCCAATTCCCTCAAACAATACCCGTATAACTTTGAATGCATACGTTTGCTCTCCTAGACTTAGCACAGTGGTGCGTACGACACATTGCAGTTCCTGCGTGCTGTGAGCCACGCCGTTGGCGCTCACACCGTCGCGCTACAGTCCAGCCAACACGCCGAAAGTTCCGACGACGACGACGACGACGAGCAGTTGACACCGACTGCTGCCAGCGCGTCGGCCGCAGCGTCGGTGCCAGGAGCGCCAGCTGCTGAAGACACACCATTACGGTGTTGTGAAGTATGTTTGTTGGCACCGATCGAAGGCTTTGCCTTGGTGCCCTGTGTGACTCAAACTGAAACTGTAACGTAAACTAGATAGAACACTGGGACACATGACGTACTGTGGTCATTGTATCATTTCCTTATATTTTTAATATGTATAACTGTAAATGCGGTATAACATATGTCGTTAGATTTGTGCTTAAAACAATTACATGTCGTACACATTAAAGTTTTTCTTCGTATGCAGTATAATACGTTTGCTCTTGTTCTACTCCGTCATTTTCCAGTCCTGCAAATTCCACCCCCTGCGACTTCGTCCGTCATTTTCCAGTCCTGCAAATTCCAGTCCTGCAAATTCACTAATGTAAAACAGGAACGGAGAAATTTGACTATTAATGGACAGAATTACCGAAATGAACGTCGCAGTAGCTATTTTTACTACGGTAACAGGGAACGTTCTGGAGAAACAATTATACCTTGATGCATGGACGGACGAAAGCGAAGTTATTTTAGCGTTAATGGGACTTAGGTTAAAGAAGTATATAGACTTAAGGAAGAATTGAGCTGCTGAGAATTATACAGGACCAGATAGGAGCAGACGCTTGATTGCAAGCGTTGGGCGAGTCTATTATCAGCCGTAAAAGGTTAGTGTGGGTGAAATTGCACACCGCAGGTGAAGTCTAACATCTGCGATAGCCTTGTTAGCAAATTCAGTAGAATACTGACTGCAGTTGACTTCGTCGCTGTCATCGGGACAGTCTCTACGCGAGTTGCAAATGAGTGACGGATCCAAGCAGGTTCGGTTCGGCTTGCAATACAGGTATGGAACAGTCGTGTTTGGACAAGCTGATCACACGCAACACAGAGCAATACAACGCACAGGTGTGGCAAAATAAAATAATCGAGTAGCAAAACTTCAATATTATAATTAGGCTAATAATACACATACAGTAGTAGTTATTTTCATAAAATTTCAGAATTTATTATGTACGGTTTTCGCCACATTATGTCAGAGTTACATTACGATATGAACGGCTTTAGCAATTTAAATTTTTAAAAGTATTTCTAAACATGATTACGCACCCTGACTCTTCTATAGACCTTGGCGCTATATAAGCCATTTACTTACTTACTTATTTACGTGGACTGTTAAGGCAAAATAGAATAATCAACCTTTGGTAGTCTTCCGTACCGGCAATCCCACTCCTGCCGGTAATAATGTAGATTATTTCAACAAACTGATAGATGCATAAATTCACTTACTGCCGTTACATCCAGGTAACTCGTCACTTCCGTCAGGACAATCCATGTAGCCATCACACCAGGTAGACACAGGTACACACAGTCCCATGTTGCACTTGTACTTGTTACGGGAACATGCTGTAAATAATGTTTATGCATGCATGCATGAATGTTTATGCATATGCCTACTGGGCAACAGTTGGCCACTAATGATATAAGTCTACTTCACATTGTGTGGATTTTGGCACTGTTTGAAATTCGGTATAACAATAAACATGGGAAATGACATCCAGCCACCATTGATTGAGTTAAGGTTTTACGTTCCACCCGACACCAAATATGTAATTTCAGAGACGTTCTTCCCAGCCAATCTCTTGGATTAGTACTGAAAAACTGAAACAAACACAACAAAAGCAAACATGCATCCGTAACAAAATATACCATGACATAAAATTAACACAAAAAGCTAAAGCCAGGTTTGGTCGCCTCCTACGACCTCTGGCCCGCCTGGAAATGCGACGGGTCTATTCTGGAAACAGTAGAGAGATAAGTCAGGAAGTAAACGAGTAAGAAAGTAAATAAGTAAAAAAAGCATAAGGAAAAATGTAAAGTAGAAAGCAAGTGAGAAAGAAAGTTAAGTAAATACTAAACACACAAACAAACAATCTACATATCGCCAAAGTCAACACATGAATCATGGCATATTACCGCCCCGGAGCTTTAATACATTTTCTAAGTAAACATTATGTCCTATAACTGAAGTAGAGTAGAAACTAGAAATAGAAAGAAACTAATGTAACTGTGATAAGTCTCATCACAAGTTGACAACCTTTGTCTAAATTAACAGCCCTACCAACGTTCAAATATAAGCATATATAAAAATATGCACGATTTTAAAAATCGTTAGCGTTTAAATTAGGAAATATTTGTTAAGCTTGTACTAAAAATTATCGTTCAAGGCATATTGTCGCTTGATCGCAATGCGTGTGTATAGTTCTCAACAAGTTGTTGAATGGTGTCAACGATGTCAATAAACAAATACGAGCTGTGCAGCGGAATGAAAACTGCGGTTTTATACCCACAGTATTTAAGACCACCAACGAAACTGATTTTGACAGACCTGTACCATGGTATCTGCATAAATAACTAGAATGTTTAGATGTTTTGATAGAGTACAGGAGCTAACAAAAGGAAAGGAAATACAGACAAATACTCAACACTATTATACATAATACTTTGCAGTAGTGTCATACAGCAAAAGAAATAAAATTAACAAAACTAAAACTAACTGTAGACTGCTTTGTCTTCGTCAGTTTGTTTTAGGATTTTTGGAATTATTCTCTGGCAATTTTCGACATTTATTCTGAGTCACGCGGACGGGATTTTTCCCGCGTACTGTGTTACAACGTTGATCTCCATTTCTCGGTCTTCGGCCAGCAGTCAGTAAGATAATTTGTCTTGTACATGATAAATATCTCCTCACAATCGGTTGTATTTTACATTGGTTAAATTCTTAGTGAGATACACACAAGATTGTTGATAAATGCTTTAGACGTACGCAACCATAAATAGTGGAACCCGTAATCTCAATTGCGACTCCAGCTGCCAGAGTCTATAAATGACATTGCTGGAAAAACTGGATGCGTACGTTTTAATTAAATGCTTTGTTTGTCATTAAACAAACAAGCAGAAAGGACAAATATGGACAAACATACAGCAAGCGAGTTCGTCGCTGAAGTCGCCACAGTGATTGATGCCATCACAGCGGTAATAAAGACGGATGCAACGACCGTTATTGCACGTGAAACTATATCGTCCGCATCCTACAGAAATATCTTCACATATAGGTAAACCAGTATCTAGAATCCACGCAAGAGTATTTCTTAAGCGACCGAAATTCGGTTTCGGTTACAGCACCGACAATGACCGATCATGCGGTTTCGGTGCGGTTTCAGTTATAGTTAGAATACAAAGCATCAGTACACATTTTCGGCCGTAACTGTTACCCAACGACCGAAAGTGCAGATGGGCTGGTCACGGCTGTCACCACCTACAAACATGACAGCCGTCTACGGGCACGATCACTCGTGACCCAAAGTAGCCTGAACGGTGTCAGATTACGAAGTTGGGCAACGTGACAGCTTCAGATAGCTAGCTGGTGATGGTCCACCTTCTTTCACTGGGTGTTCATCTACGTTTAGTGCAATCATTTACCGCTGGTGTGTGCTGCAAGAAAATATCTTTCTTCGCTACCGAACGGTGTCGCTAGCGAACTGTTGTGTTAGTTCTGCTGGACAGACAAAGTAATCTCAAAAGTGAGAATACTGAAAATTTATTATTTTTCACTTACAACATCCACTTTTTCAGATACAGTGACTATTGCTGACTGAAGTCTAAACTGTTATTTGCTGCCACTGTGTGATTGTGTAGCCTTTTGTGTCACGTACAATGTGTGTCGTAACTAGTAAGTGATAGCAAATAGGTTCAAATTCACTTTCGGTTTCGATTACGGCCGTAAGCAAGCAATGCGTGTCGGCACAATTTCAGTTACGGCCGAAAGTGATTGTTCGCTTACGGCTTCACTTTTTGTTACGGCCAAAACTGGAAAAACTACTTTCTATCGATCTCTTAATTTAGTTTTTGTTTGATTTGGTGGTAATAAATAAACGAACAATATCCGAGAACCAATTCTAACCGCAAGATACGATATGATATAATAATATATATTTATCTTAACGTGCAATCAAAAGCAAACAAGTAGCTACAAACAAGTAGCTACATGTAGCTACCGCATGGATGATGGAACCAAACAGTCCTCATCAAAATACATGCATTTGAAAACAATAAAGTGCTTTCACTGTTGACAATACAAAAGTAGTTATACATTTTTATTCATTCAAGCTGTTGACTGTCGTTGGGTGCATTTCGTCTTAGAGACGACTGTAATTAAACACTACCGAGCTACAGGCAATTTGTAAATTGCATATAATTTCGGTTTGAATTTGTATAATATATCATTGATAAATTAATTATAAAGTACAATGACAAACAAAAATATAAACACTTCAGCGACCACTTTAGCACAAAGAACTTGAAGAATAAGGAAAATGCCCATACCTGCCATTGTTACTTATTAACATTTTCAAATTCAGGTCTGCTAATCAATTGATGGACTGCTCTACCCGGCCTCTCAATTAAGTAGTTGCCAAATAATAGTGTCACGTGTCAAAAGTAATTTGGCAAAAGATCGCATCGTATTTTTATCGTATTACTGTACTTGTTTTAGTATTGTTTTGTGCGGTGCTGCTGAGCCTCGGTAAGGGGCGCCTTATAAGTTACGCAATGATGACGACGATGATGATGATAATGATGATGATAATGATGATCGCCGTCTTGTCACCCTCGCGGCGGCGAATGCATTCGTCTACCGCGTGCGCTGGGCAGGCACATTAGCCCGCGGCGGCAGGCGTACAATGGGCAATGCACTCATGCGTAAGTACGTTACAATGGGCAGGCGTATGTCACCCTTTAAAAATGCCACTTGCTGTAGTCGGATCTGGATTCCATCTAATAGATGGTTCATTGGACCCACATGAGTTAGCCCCACCAAACGTCATCTTGATCCGTCTTTGCACAGCTCACCCGCATGCCAAACACACAGACATGTAGACGACGCTACGTGCGACATCTGTAGCAATAGGCCGCATCAACACACTGCGTGCGGGCGATGCGGCCTAACACAGCAACTCACTCTGACAGTTTGGCGGTTCATCACTGCCGTCCGGACACTCTGCAGTGCCATTGCAGTAGACACTGCTTCGAAGGCACAAACCCATACGACATCTGAACTTGTTGTACGACGGACAATAAGCTGCACAAACACAATAAAATACCAGTGTTGCTGCTTTGTTGCTTTTGTCACATTTTCACATAATAATTTCGTGACAATATTTACGATTATTCAATTACAATGACTTATGTTGTTCAAATGAATTAAACTACAAAATAGCAACGGTAGCAACAAAACCTACAACATTTAAACCCGACAAACCAGGCTGGATAGCAGCACTTATGAATGCCCATAAAAGGAAAGAAAGAAAAGTACATCATCATTGTTAAAACATTTAAGAAAAACCAGAGACCTCAACTAACTTAATAAAACGCTTACAACTAGAGAACTAATTAAAATTTACAACGTCCGGCGGCAATGTGTTCCACAGATTTACAATGCGCTTAGTTAAAAATTAACTCTAGAGTTGCACGAACTTCAAATTATTGCTAAACGCATAAATCTGGCCTTGAACTCTGTCAATGTACACTGTGCATCTCAAAATCCATCCCAATAGCAACAAGCAGACTGTTAATAACGCTTGGTTTTAAACGTTTGGGGTCATGAAAGATCTGTACACGCAATTTACATATTTTGTGGGAGTCCTATGGCCAAGTGGGTTACATTTCGAGCTATACTGTGAGTTCAAATCCTGGTTGGGGTCAGAAAAGTGACGGGCCGTGACGGAATTAGCAAATATTTACCTAGCGTATGTTTCTGCTATACAATACAATACAATACAATACAATACAATCAGTAATTTGTATAGCGCCGCTATACAACCTGTACAAGACTATGAGAAAGACTCTGTGAACAAAGAATGATTTTAATTGCCGTTTAAAGGCATTAGTGTCGGTAATTGTACGAAGATGTGGTGGAAGGGAATTCCATGCAGCTGGTCCAGAGTAGCTGAAGCTACGCTCGCCGAACTTGGTTCTTGTAGTGCGTTTAAGGTAACGAACTACGCCTGCGTTATTGTTTCGGTTTGAATTAGTTGAGTAGCATGCACGTCAGTGAGGTAGATCAATTCCAGAACTAATCTATGTAGTGGTCGGTACACATTACCCGTATTGACGGGCGGTGTTCGCGGGCATCTGTCCACAATACCGTGAACGTTTGACGGGCCACATTCACGGGTAGTGCAGGCAGGCGCCCGTGAATACAGCCCGCGTTGATGGACCCGGTTGAACAAAGCATTATCATGCCGTGGTTTTGCCTACATTTTGGACACCCTCGTTGACAGGCCGCGTTCAATGGCGACGGACGACTTTGATGCCCATGAGCACAACCATCAAGACAGAAATGAGACACGCGTCTTCATGGGTCGTGTAACGGCCCAGTGTGGATTGACGCCCATGAACTCAGCCGTCAACGCCCTAGTGTCCAAACTGACACCCTCGTTCACGGGCCGTGTGGACGATAAACATGGGTAGTATGTACCAACTACGTTTCTGTTTCTTTGTGTCCTACTGTATAACAACGCTGTCCCGCGTGACGTACTTTTTGCGCGGTTATTTTTACGCTAAATACAGGCGAGGTAGGTTAAAATTCGGCGACTGTCGACCAATATCTTGCTATAGCTGAGAAATAGTGCAGGATAGGGACATATGTGCTATGGAAGGCTAATAGAAAGTCATATATGCTCTATCAAATGGTGCTGTTTCCAGTGACCTTCAGCGACCCGTAATTACCCCAAACCACCCCATTTTCTGCATTATGCATCGCCTTTTCTATCTTCGTAATGGGTTAAGATGGAGATTTCAAATTTGTTCAGTAGATTGATCAAACTAACCAATATTTGAACAGTCGGGGATTTATATAAGTGTTTTCTGATGCTTTCTTCCCCAATTATCACCCTAGTTTAATTCATTTCTTTTTCTGTTTATAATAGGCGATGTGCATTATTTTATTTTCAGCTGGGTGGTATAACGTTAAATCACCACAAATCATAGCAAGTCCTAGCCCGAGGATAACAAACCACCACTGAAAGGGGCATGGTCAGGGTCAGGTGACCTCATATGTGTGGAATGGCTGAATCGACAGTAGTCAAATTTTGTACACAGATAGGTACGTCAAGTGTTAGCCTTTGGTTGACAGTCTACACCCTACAAAACTACATCCGAAAAGCTTGCAATGAGCGATTGACTTTGAAGGTCATTCAGGGTCATTAGAATTGCCGCAATTCGATAGGCCATGTATCCTTTTAAGCGCACGTTAATTTACCGTTTCGTATCGCATCTTATCGATACGAAACGGTAAATTAACGTGCGCTCAAAAGGCTGACGAGATGGCCAGCTTAATCTAACGCACGGACCAGGAACGAAAAAAATAAGGAAAAAATAAAAAACCGAGTAGCTCAGAAGAAACGGTCCAGGCAAAGGTCCGTCGAGGCAGTCCCGGAGGAAGAAGTAAATAATATTTCGAAAACGGTGTGAGACAGAGACTTTCTTACTAGAGACCACTAATAGGAAATGATACATGGCCTATCGAATTGCGGCAATCCTAATGACCCTGAATGACCTTCAAAGTCAATCGCTCATTGCAAGCTTTTCGGATGTAGTTTTGTACATTTGCGCAGCAATTGACATGATTTCAACTAACATAGCGCGTCGTGCGGTCCCTCTGCGGTGGCTAAACTTGTAACCTTCAGCAGTATAGTGGACCGGGGGTCTGCCTAAAAATCGAAATCCACGAAATCCACGAAATCCACGAAATCCACAAAATGTACGAAATCCACTGCCTAAAAATCGAAATCCACGAAATTCACTCAAATACGACCTTGGCTAAATATCGAAATCAACGAAATCCACTAACTGTACGAAATCCACCTGCCTAAAGATCGAAATCCACAACACTTAGGCCTGCACGAAATCCACTGTGTAACAGCTGAAATCAACATTGATCTTATATGGATCTAAAAACTTGTGTTTGGTGTAATTGACGTGCATTGTGTTGCTCGTTCCAAGAATACTAGGCTGCTTAAGCTACTGATTTTACTGCTCATCTTTCATCTTACACACTTCAGCGCGTGTAGCGGTTCTGCGTATGCCGTGTAGACACCGTCACGCCGCTACTGTGGTAATTAGCGGCAAACGACGCTGGCATTACTTTCAGTTCGAGAACGCAATCGATCGACTCCATTGCGACAACGTCCCGAAACCGTTGAGTCGGCGCCTGTTTCTCATTGCATGTGCGCAGAGCTGCCCCGAGAGTATAGACTTGCAAGAAACGTAACTGCCTTTGCCTTACAACTACACCACTACACGCCGCCTTTTAATGTTCGCTCCCTACGTATAACGCATTCATGTGCTTATTTCCTTTACTGCAGAATTCTAACACACGGGTAGAGTAGATGACAAACAGACTTACTAACGCGTTTATTGAATATACATTATGTCAATACTATAACAATTGCCTGTTGGTTTGTTGACTGCCTTGCCAATGTGGATTTCGTACAGTTTGT
>Ga0209780_1005104_pt1 | contig 10293 bp, 4 predicted proteins | sample WorMetexBAHAMAS2_FD_187384 | JGI IMG/M metagenome (GOLD analysis project Ga0209780, IMG submission 187384) | Marine gutless worms symbiont microbial communities from Max Planck institute for Marine Microbiology, Germany - Inanidrilus exumae... | ecosystem: Host-associated > Annelida > Digestive... | reverse complement strand
TTACTAGTCTGATCCCCCCCCCCTACACTATGTGTAGGCGGGCCAGTAATAATAATAATAATGACTGTATGGGTGGAATATTACCTCTACATTTCCGTCTTCTCTTACACTTAATTGTTTTGGGATTCTGTATACTTAATCTCAAAATATGTCACCCAGACTACAGCAGCAATAGTAACCAGTAACTTCCATAAAAATTTCTTCTAAAAACAAAAATAAATTTAACAGAAAAAAAACAAGTTGTCAATCATACATAACAGACACAATATACAGAAGACAGAAAAATACCAACAACAAAATAAACGCACAGATAAGGAAGAGGCATAAAGTTAACATAGTTCGTAATAAATCACAAAATAATCACTCATATGATATTGATACAGCTTGGGCCACAAGTACAATGCTTCATGAATATGATGCAAACACAGTGCAGTCTCTACAGCAAAAATTTGTGAAACAATCAACCAGATTACTATGAAATCTGCATTAGATCAAGTGGTCGGACGACATCATGACAATAAACGACTGTGGTTGAAACAATGTGCAGATGACAAATTAAAATGACAAAACTGGTACGGCATGCTGCTGTTAACACACGTCAGTTTTCTCCACACTCATTAGTAGATCAAAGAAAAGCAGCCACGGTTTAATGACAGGTGATTAACACTTGTAGTAGTCAGCAAGATCAGTTCGTCACGCGCTGCAAAATTCCCTCATATTACCCATCTCTGTTCGGCACTCCTACCCAAAACAGACCAGTTTGGCTTTTGCTAGCAGACCTGAGAAGACTTGTAAATGTCCGACATCTTAGGCAGTACAAACTCACATCATATCGTCAAAACATCGAGAGCTCTTTTGCCTACAGCCGCATTTTGTGTCCGTCTGACTTTCCGAAACTTGCAGAAAAAGACTCCTTTCCTGGTTACCTTAACACGTTGTGCTCTGGAACACTTTAAACTGGTTATACGAGGTGTCCTCAGCAGTCTACTAAACACTCGCGAAGTCGCATAAACGACTTTAGCAATGAAACAGTTTTACCTGATAAGATTTTACATAAAAGCTGTCACATTCCCAGGTTTTTCAGAAAGAGTAACAGTAATAGTCGTTGTGTATCGGTAAATGGCTGTAATGTAGAACTGGGGCTAATGGCAAGTCTACAGGAAACGATAAAATGGACTTCCACGCCCCAACGATGATGCGGATACCTTCGCCACCTCGACAGACTGCTGTGACCTTGACCTCCACTATCTGACCTTGACCTTTGACCTCCACTATCTAACCATGTCATAGTCTAGTAAATATTACCGTAAAAGTGTTATCAAAATTGTTCATGCTGTTCATACGATATTGTGCTAACAAGGGATATGTCACAACAACTAGATCAAAATCATTAACAACATTACAATATATTGAGTCGGTGTGCAATGACTAAATGCTGCTTTTAGAAGTTAAAAGCATCATTAAGTGCTAAGAATAGATGTGCATACAACACATGACATAGTGATACAGATCCTAGAGTCACTTAGGCGCGAACATCAAAAAACTTTAGTCACTGAAAAAAGAAAGATAATTACGGAAAGACAACACAGCAGCAGAAATGCACGGTTTCCGAATAAATTATACTTATTCAGAAAAAACCCGCAATATCAGAAAAAAAGTCAAAAGTTACGAAGCACTGAAAGAAATAGAATGAAACTTTAAATACAGAAAAATGTGAATTTTAGACTCCTTGAAATATTGATGTATAAAGTGGTTTTTTTGATTGGATAAATGAAATGTAACAGAAAACCACCGTAACTTTCTTTGACGATGTTACATGGTCAGCATCTCATAAATTAAAAATTACAGTTACTTTTAACGCATATAAATATTGCCATTTAACTCAACTTTATCCAACCAAATATACAAACAATGTTGATGTAATAAACAACCCTTCGCTCACAAAATTGTCATATCACACATTTCCATTAATTTCAGCAGCTCTTGCTATGCCAAGTCAGCCGATGACTAAGCCCAATAGAAAACCACTAACGGTGAAGATGATTCTAATGGCAAACCAAGCCGAGACAGCGAGGAAACTGTTGATCAGGATACAACGAGAATCGCTCCAAGTAAGCATCCGCGCTGCCGGAGGGTCAGTCGCGCTAGCAGGAAAAGTCCCAGTCCGATAAAAGTGATCCAGAAGCCGATCCTTTTCTGCCCATCGGTCGTACAACCAACGAAGTAGTGCATCGTGGTCACACGGTACGGAATCTGTACGGAAGCGTCGGTAATGGACAGTCACCTGGCATGGCAAACGTGCACCATACATCACACTGGGCAGGTCCAGCGGCCGCTCTCGCTCTGGGTACCCAATAGTTACATCAATGATCCACTTGATGGGGTTCCTCTGTTTGTGACCTGCACAACGCCAGTATTACACCGCTTTTGTTATTATCAGTAACAAATAAAACTTAGCGGCACCTGGTACAGAGCATCTCCACCATGCCACATCAGCATAAATGTTCCTGCATTGTGCTGTAACTAGTTTTCCCCACTTCGTTTACACTTTACAAATCAATCCACTATTGAACTGTAGGGAAATATGTCAAAAAATATCACAAATATGTTCCAGATCAATTTCCAAAATTTAAACCACTATTCCCTGGTCCACAGCCTACCTACTGCCCAAATCTAACGGAAGCATACCCACAGCTTTGAGTTACCCTGCTAATAAACAGAGTAGTGTTGTTTAGGCCTGTCAATGGGTACCCGTTGAGTAACGGGTACCTGGGCAGTAACATCAGCAACCGGGTAGGCACGGTAGGGCCTCCAGTTGTTATAAACACTAGCTGGCTGGCCTAAATATATGCTGCAGTGAAGTTCTGCACATTCCATGGAGTTGTGGCATTGCTGGCAGCAACTGAAGCAATTTGAGTGGAAGGCAGGAAGTAAATTAAAAGTAAACAGTGTATAGCAGTTTAGCATCAACTACGGGCAACTCGCATGCCATATGGCATCACACAGTGTTACCTGCCACCCGACAGAGGTGATAATCCTGCCTTTACCCCAAGCCGAAGCAGGTACTCGATTTAGCGACCCCGGAGGGATGCAAGGCTAAGTGGGTGATGTGAGGAGAGCTAAGTGGGAGTGTGGACTAGCTACCTGAAGACTCTGGTGACTCTGCTGCCTGCAGAGCTGCAGCAGCGACAGGACGCGACTGCAATTGCCTCTATCACCATTCCAATGTGGACTTATTGTGCCATTATGCTACAGAGCACAAACGTAAATGACCATCTACTCCTCGATGGAAAACAAGAAATGTGCAATATTCAATAATTCTCACCCGAATCTAATGATATTTAGTGTAAGAATTTTGCAAAGCTCGCTCAGATACGTGGTAAATTTCTGTTTAATACATTATCGAGGTAACATTACCTACCGTTGCTAACGGTGACAGCAGACAATGGTGACAGTTCCTTAAGCACTGTTTCTATGGCACCGATCCTTGGTAACGTGACATTTTCAAGAACCGGATATCCATTCTTCCTTGCATATCTGTCAACATACACCGAAACATACACAACGCTAGGTTTGTTTCACAATATCACAAATCGTTTGTCCAAAAAGGACATATATTTAAACAACTAGTAAAAGCTCATGCTGCTAATGTTCTTCTACATACATACATATTCATAAATTCACTGCCAAATCTTCCCAGTATTTATCCCCAATACTAAAAGCGATTTATTAAGTAATTTAGGCACCTCAGCAGAAGTCACATTTTTGTACACAAAAGAACATGGTCTCATACTTCTAAAATTAATCAGTTCTCTAGAAAATCAGAAACAACCTGTTCATAAGAAAAGTGAGTATTTTGTGCTATTGCACCTGTTGTCGTTGTTGCGTGACGTGACACTAACAGTTTGGCAAAAAAGAGCATCTGGCATACAAGCTCAACCAAGCTCAAAAAGTCACATTTTGTGGCCAAACTTGAAATGTCTTTCAGTTCAAGTGGAAGATCATTTCACAAAGCTAAAGCCGATAAATGGAAACAGCTCCTAACTGGGCTCAGCGTAGGTTAACCTCGTTGATCTAGACCAATGACATTACCACTATGCCACACCGCCACCAGTAACCTCAAACGTTCTTGCTGGGAGGCCCTTGGCCAAAGCAGAGTTCACTGTTGATAACCTATGCTGAGACGACCATTTTATGACCAAGTACAGGTCAACAACACACCTAGATAAGAACTGGAGGATTTAGTTGGAGCAAAGCTTCATTGCCTGCGTGCCCTTGACGAAGGGGACTAGCAAACTATGATTAGGGAGAAGAGCTTGAGTTTTCCTCGGTGGTGTTACCTGCACAGTGTTCATACCTGTTGATAACCTGTTAAATACTAATTAAAAGTATAATCATTAGAATCACATAATGGTCCAACTAACTCCTGACTGGACTGCAGACGCTTGTAGTGGAAGCCGCCCTCAGGAAACAGCAATATCCACTTTCGATTCAATGGAGAGTACACAGACCGCAGATGTGACGTTAGTTCTTCTGATTGCAAATGCCGAGTCTCCCGACCCTAACATACATTTATGATGACAATAATAATAATAATCATCATCATCATTATTAAGGCTGTAATTTTTTTGTGGCCCAAAATGCATAAAATTCGTTGCAGAAAACACAAAAATTTACGGTCGCAATCATAGCAGTACAAATACATCAACTACAGGGTTGAGATGTAAAAATAAAAAGCTGTTTTTGCTTTCAGTAACAAACAACATTAAATGGACACAACTCAGACGACTAGTGAGTTCATCCTTATAGTCAAATATTTAACACGCGTTGCATGCTATGTCTTCTTTCGTCAGCACAGCTATAAAAGATGTTAATTGCACATTTCTGTGCCATTAACAGATAAAATAAGTCAAATTTGCGGCATTTCGCAGTGATAGTCAAAAATTTGCTCAAATTTGCAAATTTTGTGTATCCTGCAATGGCTGCGAAAAATATAAAGCCCTAATTATAATACTTGCTCACTTATTCTGGTTTCACAGTCTAACTCGCTTCAGTGACATTACACTTTTGTGACTTTAGCAATGTAACTGTTTATAAAATGTAAAAAGCAGGACGTTTTCAGAGTACTCAATATTAAACATGATGTGACCTTTGACATCCAGAATCTAATCAGTCATCAATAGGGGCTAATGTATATTCATTTCGGTTTTATCAAAACTGTTGAAACCATTCATAAGATGTTGTGGTAACGATATCTGACCGGATGAACGCCAACACGGACAGCTCAAAAACAGTGTCGTCACTGACACTGCTGGGTTCAAACGCATAAATAGCACTTTGATACATTCACTGAGTTTTCTAACCAGTAACAAATAAACCCAACGATTTTTGAGCTGCAAGCACCTGGCGAATAAAGAAATCTCCATGCATCAGTCCGACCCAACCGAAAGGAAAGTAGCGGAACATGACATCCATAATGTAGTCGACATGATGTGCCAAAGTCCCTTTGTTGGCATGTGATACAAGACTCATTAGCACGGGTACGTCGGCCGTCGACTGATGATTTAGCATCACAATTGACTCATCATTCGTGCATCCGGTAACGTCATCACCAACCTCAACCACTGCAACACAGAAACGCCAAACTTATTTCACATCTCAATTCCACAACATTGGTGTGAGCTGGTATCAGATTCACTGATGACATCCGTCACTCTGTATCACTGCAGTCGAGTCAGTCTTTAGCAGACTGACGGTCACGCTTCCAACTAGAAAGCCTTAATCGAGGTCGCAATGACCACTTATGAAAATTTCTTCCTGTGACTGTACACTATGACCCATGGACTTGACCCAGATAGTGTCACGTTGACCTATCATGCCAAATATCTAGGTCAACAGTGGAAATACAAGGACAGACATAATTATACCAAACAAAGTTCTTTATTTGGACCACTAAAGAAGTCCATAATAAAAGAAGTGGGTAATAACACAAAGTGACATGAGATACGCCCATTGGACAACAGTGTCATGTGACTCTGACCACACCCCCATTGGAGTAATCATCCGTTGGCTGGTACTTATGATGGTCATCTGTTAGACCTGTAACCTGCGGCTACCGGCTTAACAAAACTTTGGTGGCATATCTTCGACTTACGACATAGGCCTAGTCTCAGGAACCCACGCAGGAAGAGCATTCAACCTGTAGGGATTCAGAGATACCAACGGTCTACTTTCAGAAAACCTGGCCTAATACACAGTAACTCCATGGCAGGCCGGTAAAACAATAATCAGAGGTAGTAGTTGTAGTAGCAATGATCAGTTACCTGTGTATCTGCCAGTCCACAACCAGTATGCCACGTTCTCCTGCTGCCATCTGTACATTATACCCTCAATGGCGTAGTAAAACTCTGGTTTGATCCAACGCAGAGGACGCAGTATATTGGTCCACCATAGATACGCTCCAATTGAATACATAATGTTTAACATAATCAGGATCACTCGAATGATACCTCTCATTTTGGTGCGAACTGATGACCAATCCATTTTAAACATGCTGTACAAAAACAGTTGCAGTTTCACTAATTGCCAACACTGTAACGAGACACTGCAATTGAAACCTGAGTTGATATATAATTTCAAACGTTGCACAGACTTGCTAAAGCCTCCTAATGAAACATCTGAGACTTCGGCTAGCCAAAGTGAAAATTAATATCTCTAAAGCAAAGTTTAACGTCCACATAACATCTACAACAGTACATCATCAACAGCGCTGTCCAACAGCGTTGTGTGTTCTAGCATATCACTGTGTGCATGGCACAGCACCAGCGTATCTGGCAGACAGCCTGCGGCTGACATCAGATGTCGTCGCTCGTCGTCTTCTTCGTTCTGTCGACAGCCCGACGCTGCTGGTGCCATCAACGCATTTCCTGTGGCTGCAGCGTTGGCATGGAACAGTCTGCCAGCACAGACCAGGACCACCTCCTCTCTGACAACATTCCGGTGACAAACCAAGGCTTATCTTTTCCGTCATTCATTCGGCAGACGTAAGTCTATCACTGTCCTTCCAGCCGGTGGCGAGCTGAACTTGAACACGTGTTTTCGTTTTTAATTTGTTAATTTGCGTAATGTGCCCACGAAACGTTTTGTGATTGGCGTCACCTAAATCTTGACATTTGTAGTAGTAGTAGTAGTAGTAATGGATGAAGAAAAACGAAACCACATATTCATGCCAACATCAATACAGCATACTGCATATATGATGTTGAGTATAATTAAACATAATTTTAAATATTTAACAATACCAACCTTTACTCTGTTATATATTAGCATGGTTAGGTCTCACCTCGATTACGGTATTGCTCTTCTGTTTGGGCACCCTACAGAAAAAAAGATGAAAGGCTTTGAAAAAAGTGCAAAATAGAGCAACCAAAATTTTACCAGTATTGAAAAATTTGCCCTATAGCGAAAGATTAAAAATTTGTCACATATCAACCCTACATTATAGATGTATAACAGAAGATATAATCAAAAATACAGTAAAAAATATCATCCGTGTTGCACCTGCCCTGAATAAAGTGAAGTATTTATGTAATTAGAGGAAATGATATGAGACTTCAGAAATCTCATGTAAAATACAATCTACGGAAATTTGGTATTTGTAGTAGAGTGGTTAATGCACGGAACAGCTTGCCTTAATGCCTAACTGTACTGCATCAGCTAACACTACAAATACATTTAAAAGCAGGATCGATAAATTCTGGCACAACTGCACAATCTCATACATCACTTCACCACGACTTCCGATTCCGTGCATTTGTGCCTTGAAATCATGTATAATTTGAGGCGGGCATCGAGGCTTTGGCCTGTGTTCATAAATTCTCTACACGTCTGCGTCCATTTACAACAATGCTTAATGGACAGTTTCCTGTTTATCCTGGGTCATGAGATTCCCCTTGGTTTTATTGTAACACCAAATCTTGCAAGCTACCAACGATGCATTATAGACGGATTAGATGGGATATGATTGAAACTTATAAGATACTATCTGGTAAGAATAGTATTATATACACAACGTTGTGCAAATGCAACCAATATCTTATATACACAACGTTTTTGACTAAAAATTCGCAAGTCTATTATTTCGTCTCTCTGTTATGCCCACAAAAGACCTAGCCCCTTTTTCTTATATATCCCCACAAAAAACTCTCTTTTCAACGATAAAGTATGAATTTACTATCGAATTCTTGTCAGCAAACGGGTAAAAAGTCAGAAAGCGGGAAAAATGGGCCCACCCATAAACCCCGCTACTGCGTATATAATAAATCTGTTGCATTTTACACAACGTTGTGTATATAATATCGGGAATCTGGGATCTGGTAAATATGACTCGGCAGCAATACCAAATTTAAGTACATCACCTACTCTAACAACTAGAGGCAATGATTTAAGATTACAAAAGAATCGTGCAAGATATGATCTTCGCAAATTTTTTTTACTAATAGAATTGTCAATATGTGGAACAGTCTGCCTAATGACGTTGTGCATGCAGAATCTACTAATACATTTAAATCCAGATTGGATCAATTCTGGTCTAATCAGGAAATAATTTACGATTATCGTGCCGAAATTCAAGGAACTGGAAGTCGAAGTGTAATTTATTAGAAATTGTTTCGAAGTACGGTATTGTAGTTTTTGAGTACTGAAGAGGCGGGCAAAGAGGCTCCATGCCTGCGCTCGTATTTTTCGTCTACGTCTGTTCTGCAAGAGAATCTTTTAGGATTAATAGCAAAGTGCTGTTGATCTCTTTTACAGGCTGGATGTCCTTCCTCTCTCACCCAATCAACCATGCACAGTTTGGTACTCTGTCGGCTTTCATCCGTACTGGGTGAAAGATGGTTATAACGCCTTATCTAAAACATGCCGGGACGCCGGGATGGCGCCGGGACAGTATTACAGGCAGAGATGCCGGGACAGCCGCTTTAAGAGCGTTTTTGTTCCTGCGTGGCTAGTTTTTAGCGTTTTATTTATGTTTTAGTTTTATTTATAAATTCCTACAGTAACATTAACAGACACGTTTTATTATTTTTTTTTCTGAATTAGTGCGTCTTCAGATAGTCCTAAAAAGCATGTTGTGCTGGACTGTCTGTTGTCCCGGCTTCAACAAGGCAGCAACGTCCTCCCGGCTTGGATTGTGGTAATTCCTCACTGGACGACGGTCTCACTTAGTACAGCGTCGCAACTGTCCCGGCGTCTCTGCCTGTTATACTGCCCCAGCGTTGTCCCGGCATGTTTTAGACAAGGCCGGTTATAACAGTAGATAGATAACACCTACAATTAACGTGTTCAAAAGTGACACGAAGGTACACTGGCGCTACAGGGTTAGTGTTACGATTACGTCAATGTTAGATCCATGACATTTATCTCGCCGAGTCGCTGAGTTGTGCTAAACAAAACATCGGAAGATTACAAACTAAACATTACGATAATAACAGGCGAGTCTAACATTCATATTCGACGATTTAGAATCACGGCTGAGTTTTAAATGGGCCAATGTTTATCACTTATCATTATTTAGTCACGTGTAATAGAATAGCGCCACATCACGCCACATGGCGAAAAGCAATGACCTTCTAGCATAAGACTGATTTAAAAACAACGAATACGGATGAAATGAAGCTTACAGAAACGTCTGGACTAAGTAGTAATCTCACTGTAAAAAACAGAGTTTTACTAGCTAGATGCAATATGCCAAAATCTTTATTTACACACAAAACAAATTAAAACAACAATAACATGACGATGACGTCAAGCAATAAATAAGTAGTACGATTTTAGGCCCTAATCATAGATAAGGAGTACTACTGGAGTGCCATGTCTCTGCAATGTTGGTTTCTACCACAGCATAGCCGTAATTCCTTTCGATTAATTAGATACAATATTGGTTAGATATAATATGTTGCATTTCGCCTCTGTGCACAGACAAATGTTTGATTACTGTGTACATAAAACTTATAAAAGACAAGTGGTTAAGGTAGATCGATTCGAGTAATTCTTAGTTGGCTATTGCTCACCCGTGCGGTCGTATATACCGACATAATTTCGGTAACGCGTTCGCGTTCACCAGTATCGCCCAGAGCCTCTAGTTTTCTGACGCCAACAGTCCTAGATAGATATTCTTTGTAGTAGTTGTTTTGAAATTTATTACTTTAAAAGTTGCTCTTTTTCTTTTGCTATTTTGTTATAATTGGTATTTTTCATAGTTAGTTAGGTAAACTTCGACTCTCACATCAGGTT
>Ga0209780_1005102_pt1 | contig 10294 bp, 5 predicted proteins | sample WorMetexBAHAMAS2_FD_187384 | JGI IMG/M metagenome (GOLD analysis project Ga0209780, IMG submission 187384) | Marine gutless worms symbiont microbial communities from Max Planck institute for Marine Microbiology, Germany - Inanidrilus exumae... | ecosystem: Host-associated > Annelida > Digestive... | reverse complement strand
ACCCATGTGCCCAGAAGCCCCCCGTGGACGGATATGCACCTAATTTGGCACAGCCGTAGGGGTCGCCGACGTAATCACCTGTGACAATTTTTTTGGTGATCGGTTGAGGGGTGTCGATTCTGTGGGTGGTCGAAAATTGCCCTTTCCCATTGACAAAGCCAGTGGCCGTTAACACAGGGCTGGCGCTACCGCGCAGCCTGTGATAAGTGGTGAGTGTAATTTCGTGTATTTCCTCTTAGTAAGGAACCCGCATTTCGCAAAGTGATTTACATGATTAGATTCACAGTTGTCTGTGTAGTTTATTTTTAAAATGACGACGTAATTCTGCGTTTACAACCGACATTATGATTCTTAAAGTCAACGTATGTTGGTAGGCTGTAATGTGTGGACACGTAAGGCGAACACAGCAGCCGACAACGGTGTCTTCTACAGGATTACGTCGGAGTCGGAGTGTATGGCTGAGTGTTTGAAGTCAACTAGTTGTGTGGCTTTTGACTTGTCACTTGTCGGCTGTACGCTACATAACAATGCCGCTGACTTGGCAAGAGCTTACTCCGTCTCAGGAGTCACACAGTTCGTTCTCAACCGGCAATGTCTACTCACGACTTCACCTAGCACAGAAACCACACGAACAACTTCAGATTTAACCGGAAGTACAACTGGTGTGTAATAAAGGTGTTTGTTATGTGTTTGTGCGTAGAAGAAAATTACCAGGTTCAGTATTAGTACATCCGATATTTGACCCTGTTCTGAGCTAATATGATTTTTTGGCATTTTTTCCGTTTATTATTCCTGGTTTATTTTAAAACTGCCAGTTATATTTTATTCTCCGTTGAACCAATTTTAAATTTTTGTGCTGCTAAAGCCTCAAGGCCTCCACGTTGCACTTGTTTCTCGTTTCTGAAATTTTACGTTTTTGTGTAGAATGTGAAAGATGGAAGCGTACCGACAATTACTCTGCCGAAAATGGAGAATTATATCCTGTATCATCGCTTACGGAGTGCATGGATTTGTGTTTGTCAAAATCAAGTTGCGTGGCAGTTGACGTTTGGTCGAACGCGTGTTCCTTACACATGAATGCAAGCAATTTACTATCTAGTCATGCTACCAGCGGAGTATCACAATTTGTACTTGACCGATCTTGTGCAGTGTCAACGGCATCTACATCGTCGTTGGAAACACCATTTTCAGTTACAGGTTTTATAGCATCTTTTATAAGAGTTTATAACAGTTAAAATGCGTTTAATATTTTGCAGTACTAGTAGTTATATTCATTTAGTAACGTTCGATATATATTTTTGAGCCGCTAGCACTTCAGTATTACACAGTGTAAACACAATGATGCATCTTGAAATCGTGCATTTTAGTCGTTATATTGTTTGTGGTTATATTCAATGTTCGAGAAAACGTATTTTGCTTATTTTTAAGACTTCAAAATAACATGACTTTTTATTTTTTTGAAATAGTGTATCAGAAATTTGTAAAATGTCATTAGCAAAAGTTTAGTCCCACTCCTTCAAATTGAGTTCACATACTTCACTCAGTGACTTTCGGTAATAGTGCAATGTGTATTAACGACCGGGGTTATTAAGTGGTTTTTGAAACTACACACGTACGTTTTTTAAAACTTTTTTACGTTTTTCTTCAAAATCGAAAAAACATGACTTATTACGTTTTTACTTGCTGCACACGTTTTCTCGAACACTGGTTATATTAAAGTACTTGAATAGTAATTTGAATCTATTCCGTTGCAGGCTGTAATCTATGGACACGCACTGCAAACACGGCAGCTGAAAACGGAGTGTTCTATGGGTCGATATCGCAGTCAGACTGTATGGCTGTATGTTTGTTGTCACCGAGATGTGTGGCAGTTGACTTCTGGTCTAGTGGCTGTGTGCTACACAACAACAGCGATGACCTAACGACCGCTTACAACGAGCCTGGTGTGACACACTTTGTTCTCAACCGTAATTGTCTGCCGACAACTCCGCCGGCCACTACGAGAACAGCCACTGTTGCGGCAGAGAGCGTTACAGGTGTCGAATTTACTCTTAACTTAAACAATTTTCAGAGGCTTCGCCAACAGTACTTTGTAAATCGCTACAACAGATTTTTGTATCATCATTATGTTCAGTGCTAGTTTCTTACGTTGTGCATGATGCTGTTTTGTTTACGAGGATGTGAGACATGGAGAAAGCAAGAAGGCGTCGCGTCACGAAACGGACAGTTGTACCCTTACACCTCGCTGTCAAACTGCCTACAACTGTGCTTGGAAATCCGCACATGTGTGGCAGTTGACGTGTCGTTGGACGCGTGTGTTGTACACACTAATATCAACGACACGGCTTCTACATCAAACGCTTCGGACTTTACTCAATACATACTGAATCGCACATGTCTGTCACCTACATCGATATCTGTATCATCAGCTAACACAGCTGTCAGCACCGGTAAGACAACTACACAGTCAACGTATTGCGATAATTGTTTCACCAATTTTGCTTGTGTTTGAGGTGACAGCTATGTGTTGAAAGTCATGAAATGTTACTGATAAGAAATCATTGTGGAGTGGCCATTTATATCAGCACCATACCAGTGTCCCTGAGTCATCTCGAAGGTCACATCAGATGTTTGAAACCTTTTGTAAATCCTGTACAGTGGCGTGGCGTAGTGGTAACGTCGTTGGCCTCGATCAACGACGTTAACCTACGCTGAGCCCGGTTAGTACTGGGATGGGTGACCGTGTCCGGGTTTGACTCCCGGAGGCGGCAATTTATTTCATTCATTCATTCAGTCATTCATAGTCGACCAGATTAGAGTGACGCTTTCACGGTGTACCGCTTCAGGGGCACTGAACAGATAAAAGCTACAAGTAAAAACTACGACGAAATAAATGCGTCTTTAAAAGTCGTCGGAAAATAGAGAGCGACGGTGCAGATGATACTGAATGTGTTTGGGCTGTGACTATTTCACAGATTTCTGTGTGGACAGCATTTAGTCGTAGAAAGTGACGATAGGCCATTTGAGTATTTGCAGACTTCCTATTCAAAGAATTCGAGGTTAATGCGGGGGAGTTTGGCTCTGCATGCCTTGCTCAGCCTTCGTCACAGAGTATATATTGACATGAGGTTCGGAATTTGATGTCTTCTCCAGTTAAATTGGACGCTGTTTGAAATAACAGTGGAAATGAATTAAGCTTACTTGTCTGATTTGAAGTACCAAGAAAATGCCGTTGCGCAACGTCTGAAGTGAATTTTATCTTGAAAGACTTATTTGCTATATCTACATCGTCTACTTATACATATATCCTATTACAATGAGCCATATTAACCAGAACGGTTTTGCATATACATTTGTCTTAATAAATAATTCAAAATTTCAAATAACATGTGTCGTATGTTTATTTATTGTATCTGCAGTATTGTTTAATTTTATCTGTTTGTTATTTAATATATTAATTTCCTTTTGTGTTTCACTCAATATGCATTGTGTAAAATACTTCGTTGTATAACAGGTGTTTATCTGTTCGAAAACAGGCCCACATATAATTCTTCTTTTAGGTAGAGTAATTGGGTTCGAGATTAAACAACCAGTAAATACAAGTGGAGTGGGCAGTTGCATGGACAGACTTCATGACCGTGGGAGTAGTTGGATTGTGGGGATTGAGCCCGATCACTCTGATTGGTCGAGATCGGTCACGTGACATATTGGGCCACGCCCCCGGTCAAGGTCACTGTCACTGGTTGCAGTGAGTGACCGTTCGTGTATATACGCTAGCAGTGCGAACGTGTGGTGTGCGGTGCAGGGCAGATGTATGGAGCAGTCGCTGAGACTCGTTCGTACCTGGGAGCTGGTCGACATCATGTCATTAGCAGGCGCTGGTCAGTCAGACTCGACAGTTTCCACAGCAGACTTTCAATCACACAGCAGCAGACGGCGTGACTGTGTGACTTCCATTGTCTTCTATTAATTTTTTTTTTCTTTCATATCCGTCCTGTCTTTTCTCCCCGTCTCTCCCTCTCTCTCTCCCTTTTTCTTTTCCACCCATTTCCTCCCAACGCGTATAAGTCCAGCTGGGAGATGGTGAGGGTGTAGGCGAAAAACGTATTGTGGTGCACTCTGAAGTTAAAATAATGCTGATGGACTGCGTGCATGCTATGTTACGGCGCGTTAGAAATTTCCTTTTATTATTATTCCTAGCGCTCCACCCTCCCGCCTACAGCGCTCGGTCACATCTTGCGCCTACGGCGCTCGATTCTCGCGCCTATGGTGCTTTGCTGTGCAAACAGGTAGACATTTTCAGTGGCGTGCCTCGCAGGAGAAGCAATATGAGTAACTGCCCTAGCACAGTGATCGAAAGCTTGTGTTACTGTCCTACAGGAAATAACAGTCGTATATCACTCATTATGAGCCGAAATTCGTTCGTACACCTGTACCTGGGAGCTCGTCGACATCATGTCATGGCGTTCTAATGGTTAACATAAGAGTGGCTAGCCTACGGCAGTCGGAGTTATTAATTATTAAATGCCAAAAAGTTTTAATTTTATTGGAATATCGACGTAAAATAAAGGGTTACTAAAGTATTTGTCCACTAATTCTAAGTGGCTAGAGTATTTATCGCTCGAATTCTAACGATTGTAACGTCGGCGAGATTAGATATACAGAGTAGGCCTATGTATGCGAGCTAACAAACAAAGCGGCAAATGACTGGACGAAGCACGGATAAAGACTGGTCGAAGATACGAATTTAACCTATGAATTGACCTATTCATTATTAAGATAGACAGTAGAAATATTACTCATCCTGCGTCCGTGTATCATACATATTGTTAGACTACATCGCAGTACTGTGTACGTAGATGCCGTCTATTGTTACCGACCGAGTCGCATGGTCTGTCGGTCTGTCTGTCGGTGAGCCGGAAGCCGGGAAAAAACGGCTGAAGCGATCGAGATGCCGTTTGGGTAGAGGACTCGGGTGGGTCCAAGAACCACCTATTAGATATAGCCGAGCGCTGCCATTATTAGACCACTTCGCAGAACTGCGTACGTAGATGCCGCCTATTGTTACCGACCGATTGGCGTGATCTGTCTGTCTGTCGGTCTGTCACCTAGTGAGCCCTGCAAAAACGGCTGAAGCGATCGAGATGCCGTTTGCGACGAGAACTCAGGTGGTCTCAGGGAAACACCTATTACATATAGCGGACCGCTTCGAGGCGAATACTATATTGTGTTTATTCAACACAATACAGCCATCTAGTTGTGATTGTGTTTGCTGCAGTGATGTTTATGAAAACGAACATTGCGACAACGACTGTCGTCGTATCACTGCTGGTGTACGTTCCAGTTGCATACTTCGCTTTTGCTCATCGGGTATGCTTCACAGCGGTCGTATCTCCCCTACTTCGTAGTAATTTACGTATCTGACGAAACTGAAAAATAATCGTGTATTGAAGAAAATGGCGAGTTACTGTTTTCGCTATGACAACAATATTGGCTTTGATTTCTCTGCAAAAGCCACCACTTTTAAGCAGAAAATGTGATTTTTTCATTTGCAGAGTGCAGCTCATAAGCACACGCGCTAGCTTTTTTTCTGAGCTACTCGGTTTTTGTTTTTAGTGTTTCCTAATTTTTTCGTTTCTGTGCCGTGCGATAGACTAAGCTGGCCATGTCGTCAGCTTTTGAGCGCACTTAAATAGGCCTATATCGTATCGTATCGTATCGTAATGTATTTAGAATTTGCAGATAATGGTTTCATATTTGCAGTTTAAATTCGTGGCTTATAAAAGAATGGAAAAAACTAAATCCATAGTTTGTTTTTTATAAGTTCTGCAGTTTATTTTCATTCTTGGTATATAAAACAAGTAGCTCAGCTGTCGCTGACAAACCCGCGCGTCGCGCTGCATCACGACTAATGGCAAAATTTTAAAACAGTCACATGACCATAACCACGCCCTTTTGTTGGTGATATGTCATCCTGTTGTATACAATTGATATTGCCTTGTGTACAAAATTGGACGACTTTAGGTTCAGCCGTTCCAGTGATATGATTGGAGCCCCAAAATTTTGTAATGGGTCACATGACCTGACCATGCCCCAATCAGGGACAGTTTGTCGTCCGTAGGCTGTAACTTGCACATTCAACCTTTACATCAAATTTGTAATTTTTGCGATCGCCAATTACGAAGATGCATAAGGCAATGTAAAATGTAGATATTGAGGTGGTTTAACGTGCTTAGGGGCAGTGTTGGGACAAATACTCTGGCCAGAGTATTTAAATACTTTATGAAACACTTCACTTTGTGCAGTATTTGAATAGTATTTAAATACCAAATACTAGACTAAGTATTTAAATACTTTTAAATACTGCACATGGTATTTAAATACTTCAAATACTTTTTAAGAAGACTGTGAGACGCAGTGCCAACAATCTCAAAATTCTGTGTTATAGCGGCAAATAATATTGGCCATACAATCAGATCACTGACAGTTCACGTACTCTTATCATCCACATATAAATACTCTAGAGTTGTGGTTGTATTCAGATTCAGTAAGTAAAATGTGGGCGTGGCGTATTTCTATTAATATGCTACGCTGTGAAATGTCAGTTTTAGTTAGTGAAGTATTTAAAAAAGCAAAAAAAGCAAATAATAAATACCTGGAATAAGTATTTAAATAGTATTTAAATACTCCAGTTCAAACAGGTATTTAAATACTTCGTTAAATACTGTTAAAAGTATTTAAATAGTATTTAAGTATTTATGTATTTAAATACTTCCCAACACTGCTTAGGGGTCACCCAAGGTCATCGGCAACATAACCATTCGATAGAACGCATACGACTTTCTGTTCGAATTTAATAGAAACTATGAGGCTATCTCGTACCTTTTTCGAGCTATTGTCGCTTATTTTCCAAAAATTAAAGAGGTCACGTTGACAGTGACCACTCCCCTTTCAGGGACAATTTGTCGGCCGTAGACTGGGACTTGCTATGATCAACATGTACACCAAATTTGAAGTCTCTAGCTTAAGCTGTTCCAGAGATATCTTAAGGGGGCCAAAAGTTTAAAATGGGTTACGTGACGTGGCAACGCCCATTTCAGGGACATTTTGTCATCCGTAGGCTGGGACTTGCTATGTTCAACCGACATATTAAGTTTGAAATGTCTACGATTACCTGCAACGAAGAAATGGGGCAACGCCAAATGTAAACATTTTCGTTTTGAGCCACCCTTTGGGGGACTTAGGGGTAACGTACACGGTTCATCTATGGCTCGCTGGAAAGCGCGTTGTCGACTTCCTATTAGCGATAATTGAATTTTTTTCGCTAGCTTTCACGGCTGCGGCACTATTAAGCGAAATCTGTCGAAATCAGCGTTTTTTGACGGGGGTGGGTCACTTTGAGCGCAAATTTTAGATAGATGGGGACGTCGCCCGCAATCCGTCTATGGGCCGTTAGACAGAGGAACGATGTAGCAACAACTTTGCCACCTAAGTCCTTATCTACAGATAAGGGCTTTGCAATATGCATCCGGCTCTTATCTGGGAAATGGGTAAAATACATTTCAAAAGTATTTAAATACAATTTAGTTAGTTGGAGTTTAACGTCCCCTTTCAGCAATAATATGGCTTATCAGACACAAAAGGTCAGGGTGGAAAGCTATCCGTACCCTTTGAAGGAAGGCCAGCGATATATTAACATCAACCCTGGCCGCCTTTTTCTTCAGCAGCCACCCAAAAAGGGAAAGGGATCGAGAGGCTCATTTAAATTATTACGCTAGCGGCTACAACAGGGGAAGACAACTATCGCACCACAAGTCTAAACTAAACCAAATACAACAAAATACTAGAATTAATCTTAACTAAGCAATACAGATAACACAAAATAAACGGAACAACCTAAACTCAGGTTTGATCGCCTCCTACGACCTCAGGCCTGGAAACGGAGTGGTGACTGTTCTGGTAGAAAGAGAAGGGATGGGCAAAAGAAGAAAATAGGTAAAGTAAACGAGAAAAGGAAAAGGGGGAATAGTAAAAAGTAAGTGAGTAAGTTTATTGTTTCAATAGCAAGTTATCAAAACCGCTAGATTTCAGTAGAAAAAAATTAGAACAACAAGCTGTGTTGTGTTCTGTCGAACTCGGGTCTATCAAACGTAACCTCGAACGAGCATTCGTAATAGCTCACGAACGAATGAAACGGAAACCGTAACCGGAATTTGCGCCTCTCTGAAATTCGAATTTATTTCAACGCAACCGGGAATAAATTCGAGCTTTAGAGAGTTGCAAAATGTGTTTTTTGTTTCGGTTTCATTTGTTCTTGAGCGATAACGTACATGCAATTCTTCACCTTCCATCAGAGAATTTTTTTCGTGCGGCTCGTTAATACGATCGGCTCAACACCTATTGTTTCTGAGACAAAACCGGAAGTATATGACCGATTTCAGGGCTACAAGAATTCTAATTTTGGCCGTTTCGAGGTTGGTTTTGATAGACCCGAGTTCGATCAAACACAACAGCTCTCTAAAATTCTAATTCTATTTCCAGTTTCGTTGATAACTCAGTACGAAGTCAACGCTGGTTAATTTTAACTATGTTCGGATTTTGTTGTGACAATTCGTAGAAAAACGTGGCAACTACAATCTTGACACTGCTAAAATTGGAATTCGCACACCTCTAAAATCGGATATCTACTTCCGGGAATAACCCAGCGTAGCTTACGTACGCAGCAAGCGTCAATGTTGTATTCCGTCTGAAAATCAACACAGACTTTTTTCAGTTTTTTTTGCCTTGTGATCTTGACCTTTGACCTTTCGACCCCAAAATAAATGGTTACTAGGACCCATCGTAATGGTACTAGAACCCATCGTAGAACATTTCTGTGTCAAATTTGGTGATTCTAGCTGCATCGGTTTTTAGCGTCGGTAACAAGGTTTGATGTATATAACCGCTGCAACTAACTTAGTACCAGGAGGCCTATATATACATACTTATTTTGTGGCGCAGGATCGCAAGAAGAGAGCATTAGCACAGGTCAGCGTTTGTTATTTCTTGTATCTTAGTTACATGCCATTAGCAGATTCGTAGTAGGCTTATCGATGGTTTAGAGTCGTTTCCCGGAGCAGTCGCTTTCCCGGAATGGACATTATTTGGTAAGCCGTTTCACTCAGTCACTTTCCAGGAAGGACGTTTCTCAGAAAACCGTCTCCCGGGACGTGATACAGAAAGTAACTGCACGCTAGCTAGCATGTGTGGAGATTTAGTGTTAGTCGAGTAGTATTGAGACTGATTTATCTGATTCTGAATCGCGTAAAGCTGTCAAAGTTTTGTTAGCAGCGCCTTTCACTTTGTTGCAGTTTACGCCAACGACCGTATTTGATTATGTGAAGTAAGTAAATAAGTAAATCTTTATTATTATTCATCAAACGTGAGCATTGCACAGGAACGGTTCACCTCTCTCTATTCAGTCAGTATCGAGTAGTTAACTTGAGTGTCTTAATAACGAGATGCGACGTCGCGTCCTGTGTGTCCTTAAGACTGCGGCGGCTCCGGTTTTATTTAAATGTCGTGACGCAGCTACGCTGGAGCGTGTCTGCGCATCATATATGGCGCGAAATCGCTCACCTTCACGGCGCTTACTCGCTCATCGTCAAAGAAACGTGCGCATTAATTACGTGTGATAGTTAGCGTGTAGTAAACTACTAAACTAGCGATCGGTTATAAAAGAAGGTCACGGAAAGTCGTCCGTTGAACAGGAACAGGCCGAGATCATAATGCACTTTCTAGGGGAAGCGTCTTTCTGGTAAATGTCTTTCTGAGAAAGTGACTTTGCGAGAAACGACTTATCGAGAAACGTCCATTCCGGGAAAGTGACTTTCCGGGAAACGACTGTAAACCTTATGGAAAATATGCGGTTCGGTGAAAAGGCCTGTCATTGCTTGCGAATGCTACTGTAATGTTGCCATTTGAATACTTTTATTTTTTTGGTGTGTGTAACGTGTAAATTGAAGAGCTACAGCTATTGTGGTTTAACGGTTTAACATGACTGAATTATACTAAGTTAACAATGAGCAGCAAATGTTGCGGAGAAATCGGTTTGATGCGAACAAAATCATTGAATTTATCTCTGTAGACTACATTTATTTTGCTATAACGGTCTGCACGACACTGATTACCATGGGTAAGCTTACAAACACTGTCACACTAAAATTTTATTTTTAGTTAAGTATATACAAATGTAATTAACCTTGTATTTGCCTCTGAAATATATATTAAAACAAAAAAGGCCCATATATAGCGC
>Ga0209780_1005101_pt1 | contig 10296 bp, 6 predicted proteins | sample WorMetexBAHAMAS2_FD_187384 | JGI IMG/M metagenome (GOLD analysis project Ga0209780, IMG submission 187384) | Marine gutless worms symbiont microbial communities from Max Planck institute for Marine Microbiology, Germany - Inanidrilus exumae... | ecosystem: Host-associated > Annelida > Digestive... | reverse complement strand
ATCCGTAACCGTACAAACAAACAAACAAACAAACAAACAAGCAAACACACAAACAAACAAACAGTAAACGATATATCAACACCTTGCCTAGTCACGTCGCCATTTTTGCACATTCACTCGCGGCGGGCGCAATGCACCCGTACGTTAGAATGGGCCGGCGGTTCTCAAAATTGCCGCTTACTGTGGGGAATTTGGAGACATACGTCCGGGAGTCAGACCCCAAACGGCATCTCGATGGTTGCATAGTTAAGTTCACCCGTGTGCCTGACACACAGTCAGACAGACAGACAGACCCCTGAATCGGCGACAGTGCTGAATGCGTTATCGTGCAGGTGCCGTGTCTTTCGGGCTGGATAACACCGTTGTCAGTACTCGTCGCTCGCGTCTGACCTACGGCACCGGAGTTCTCAAGCGCTTCGTCCGCGGACAACACTCAGAGTCCAAGCTTCTCCGCCGAGACGGATCCGACTGGTGTCGCGATGTGTTCGATCCGTACGTTGTGGTGGATCAGGTGGTACGACTCGGTGACGTTGTGGTACGCAAATACGCCCCGGCTTCGCCGACGCAGCGCTACATCTCCGTAACGCTCTACAGTTCGCCGCATCCGACGCCGACGTTTACTACAGACGATCACGTCACCAGGTTTCCAACACGCTGCTATTGCCCACGAATTGAGACAGAATTGACGCCAAGCCCACTTGGAAATATACGAACTAGATTATTAGAAAGCCCTCACTCGAGGTAGCACCGACTACTTTTAAAAGTCTTTAATTAGCACAAAGAACTCTACAGGTCACGTCAAGTGGTAAAGTGTGTTCATAGGCGACATAAGAACGTTTTCATCTGGGACCGTCAACTTTGACCCATGACCTTGACCTTGACCTAGATGGTGTCACGTCGAAAGAGCGTGCCAAATATCTGGGTCATATGTTATTTAGTTCAAAAGTTGTTGTCCGTGTACATACTCATACGCACACACACACACGCACACACATACACACACACACACACACACTAGAGCAATTGATCTGCCTGAGCCATTAAAGTTGTTACTAAAAATTATTAATCCAGAAATTAATAAATTCAAATTTAAAACACACGTTCGGTGGACAGACATGAGTGAACTCTGATGTTTGAATTTTAGAAAGGGCGGGGTGCCCCATCCCCTTAAAAAATTTTCAATATGCCAGTCACTGCTGTTTCTTCAGTACATTGTCAGACAAAGTAACGCGGTAACGTGTCGTTTGGTTTTTGTTTATTCCTCCAACGTTCTGTAACTCTCTCCCTTTCTCCATTCGCTCATCCCATACCATGCATTCATCGCAAAAGCAACTCACAACCCATTTGTTCCGTATCCATTTATTTGTTCATAAAAACTTAAACATACATGACAATAAAATAGCAACAGAACTGGACCACAAGGCACTAAAGTGCACCAAAAGTGGCCCACATTAAAACAACAATGAAGTGTAATTAAATAGCTAAGTTTAGCAAGTTTAACACATTTAACAGAACGTTTAAAACTATAAAAACTGCTGAAATTAACTGTATGGTGAACTGTTCCAATAATTAATAACACGTTCCGCAGAAAAGTTCCCCGCTTAAAGGACTTATATTTTTGACCACGATTAACAGAACAAGGGCTCAGAAGGAAAACGTCATCAGATTTAATGTCTACCATACCAAAGATAAGTCGATCAGAATAATGACATGTGCTTGAACCCAGAAAGCCGCTTAGTGAAACGGCGCTGAACTGATTCAAGAGTATCAATGTCACGTGATGTACACCGTGTCCCAAAAAGGAAGACACCAAACTCATATAACAACTAGATGGAAAGTACTCTGAGAGAGTACAACTCCCCGCGAAAGCGAAATTTGGGGGTTTTGTCGCCAGCACTTGGCAACACTTGCCACACCTACTGTTAGAAGTATAAAATGTAAAAAAACGCCGGTTTACGGAGTTTTTTGACCGTTACTTCCACACCCCTCTACCGATCGTAACGAAACACGAACTTGGTCTTCCCTTTCCCCCTAGGAACCTTCCCATAAAATTTGGTACAAATCCGTCCACAATCTTTTTAGTTATCGTGGTCACAGACAGATACACACACAGACAGACACACAAACCAATGCCGGTGAAAACACTCCCCCTCGCTTTCGCGGGGAGAATAACTCTGTCAAATCTTAACCAATATCCACTGACATCCTCTGTAGCTACGTGGTGAATGTATTGCATACTAGGAGGATAGAATATATAACACATAATCATGGACTGTTCAGGTGCGCCGACATTCGTCTGGATTTGACGGCGATTGAAGCTACACCGACGTCGGCCGGGAAGAAGCGTGCTCGCTCTTTGCGCGTGATAGAGACTCGGATGGCATTCGCGGACACGGAACTGAAGGTGACCGCCGTGGACACCAGCACTGGACAACTGGTCAACGCCGCCGTCGACTTCTTCAACGCATGATTGACTCACAAACATATCGGACATTATGTCGTGTTGCCGGACACGGCGAGGTGCAGTGGCGTCTCTAGCACTCAAAAAGTGGGGTTGAGACCAACATAAATGTGAGGGGAGACTAGAGGTGTAGGCCTACCAGTATGTAAGTAGAAGTTTTACCGTAGTTAATTTACACCGACTTGTAGAGCAACTACCCCCGTAGTTGGCAGGTTATAGGCCTAGTGTGTGAAAAGTGGGGGCAACATTGAACTTGCAGCAATCCTAAATTCTGGGGAGGGGCATGGACTCCATGCCCCCCATAGAAACGCCACTGCTGAGGTGGCGCAAAAAATGAACCGTTGGTCATTGTTAGCAAAAAGATGCCAAATATCTGACAACATAAAAATGCAGCGACACGATTATAAGACGTCGTGGAATCGTTAATAATGGGTTTAAATTTTAATACAAATATACCGCAAAGTCTGAGGGTGAAAGTTTCGAAAATCTGTCAGCATTTGGCGATACTAGAAAAAATGCCCTCGATCGAGGTCAGACCGACCGCGTCACTGCATTACCACGTCCATATATACGCGTTGGACATTGAACTTCGACCTTGAATTTCAATCCCAGGCGAGCTATGGTCATGACTCATACACACACATACACACTCACAAAACTCAATGTCCAGAGGTCAGTCGGTTCAAAAGATAGAGTGGAAACAAACGGACAGACAGACAGACAGACAAGACCGATTGCATTACCTTTCCCCGCTAACGCGGTCGGTTTTTATATCGAAGAGTTCGTTCATTGGCATCTTTTTGACTCGCACTGCTCAATGGCCGTTTTTGCGTCATTCTGTACGGTACCGTGTTTTTGTAAAGTCGTGGTATCGACCTCCTACTATTAATTTGTTGACGTTAGTTCCTTGTTGCAGGCTTGTGAGGTCCTTGTAGCGACCTTTTCTCGGTTTTTTAAACCACAAATCGTTGTTTTAATGCAACTCTCATCGGTGTCGCATTGAGCTTAACTGCTTAAGCGAGCGCCGATGGGTTTTTTGCGAGCTGCTTGGAAAGAGCGGGGAAAACCGCGATAACCGCAGAGAATGGATAAGAAACTTGGACCAGAAGTCACAATGCCGAGGCCAGACCTTACAAGGAATCCTGGCGATATCCTAACATGTCGTTGCGGATCCGCTCGGATACACAAGGTAAACCAGTGACGACTTCAATAATTCCGATGATTATTTTTACAGTGCTAAGTCAAAGAGCAAATTGGCTGGGAAGAACGTCTCCGAAGAAATGACCTGATTTTGTGTCGGGTAGGACGTAAAATCTTAATCAATCAATCAATCCGAGGATTATTTGCTAACACTTCGTGTGAAAGCACATGCAGTGTTTATTCTCCTCATCCTGACATTGGGGATTTTTGAAAGACTGGGTATCAACGGTTGCGTATTGCACAGAATAGGCCCATCATGCTGTTGCGTGGTGCTGGTGGTGGCGCTGCGGTAGGGCGTTGGACTTTCGAGTGATACGTCGCGGGTTCAATTCCCAACCGATCCGCTTTCATGTCACATAGGTCAATTCAGCCTTGCATCCCTCCGGGGTCGCTAAATCGAGTACCTGCTTCGGCTAGGGGTAAAGCCGGGATTCTCACCTCTGCCGGGTGGCAGGTAACACTGTGTATCCCATATATGGCAATGATGTGAGTTTCACGTAGCGGTGAGCTGAGTTGTTGCTAACTTCTATACGCTGTTTACTTTACTGTAGTTAATGCAATCCAGTTCTTCCTGTGTGGCATGTACGCGCGACATATATGCGAATATGCCCACTGCATTAGATGCATAAGCAAGGCAGTTGCACGGCTAGCCACGCTCCAGTTTGTTTGGCCGCATGTAAGCGTCTTAGTTACTTTGCTGCCGGAATGGGTACGACGTAGTATTGCGATCAGCTGTCTGTGTGTCCAGTCACATATCTCAAAAACTACACGTCCAAATCACCATGTTCCTGTACGTGTTACCTATGGCCGTGGCTCTGAGGGCAATGTGATACGTTATGTACTGTCGGTTTTGTGGATGAGCTAGAATCAAAGACGACGAATATGTTTCGTCCAGTTCGCCAAGTGGCAGCACCCGGGCGAAGCCTGCCGTCTCCGACCACATCTTGTTCTTAGTGCATCTTGTTCTTAGTTTTGCACAAATTGATTACATTTTGTGTCTAAATGTGCAGTTACGTAGCTTTACGATGACACTGCGTTAATTCTGTAAATACTGCACTCTTAGCTGACATGTGACGGACGCATTATGAACAATACGTTGGTAACTCGGTATTGTTAGACGTCTACTAGTTAATACAAGATTATTTAGCACATTAGAGGTTTCGTGACAATGCACTCTACAAATACACGACTTACTTACTTATAAACACTAGTCGCCAGACATTGTGTTGTATTCCAGCAACGCTTTACAATGCAACCAAAGACCGTGATTTTGAAGTGATATGGGCAACTAATTTATATGTTTAGTTTAACAAACAATAGTTTTACAAGTACGTCAGTCTCTATCCGCACATACCGATCATACTTCGAACGATATATTGCAACTTGCAATATATCGCGCTAAGTGGGATCGGCAGTTTTGCAACGGTGTGCGTGGCCCGCGCGCTCGCCGATTTTGGGCTTGTGGGGAGCAAAGTTCACAAAAATGGGAGATTCCCCGCCTTGGACGCCGATGAACCGCCGTGCAAAATTCGACGCCGCTAACTTTATCCTCGGCGGAGAAATCCGTAACCGTACAAAAAACAAACGATCAAAATTACAAACAGTAACCAATAATCCACACCTTACCTATCGGCATGTGTGGATAAAAAAACTAGAATATGGTAGTATAACTAAAGTTGCTAACTAATTACGAAAAGCAGGTAACTGAGCTATTTTTTCAGTTAAACTGTTATCAACTACTTCCTTTTTTTCTGTCTTTATTCTTCAGCTTGTTAGCGTTGCATTGCTATACATATTTCATCAGGATTACAGCTGTCACGTAATCCAACGTTATTGTCTGTCGTCGAATATGTAGTATGCAACTGGAATCGTTATTGTAAGCAAAACAAGTTCGTCACTGTAAAACGTACAAGTACAAACACAAACTAAGTTAGTTAATAACTGTTTAGTTAACTTTGCGAATCACAGATGATTCTTCTGACGTCACTTGAATGCAAAACGCTGTGATTTTCGGCATCGAATTTGGTGTTGAAATGCCACACTGCAGTGTCAGTGGCAGTAACAGTCTAGCGTCGACACAAAACTAAAACAGTTCCTCGTAGCCATGACAGGCGTAATTTCAGAGGGGGCAGGGGTCTGGATCCCCACTTTTTGGAGTGGGGGACGGACCCCCCACTTTATGAGTACACCTCGAGGATGGTACCCCCACTTTTCAGACCAAAGATACGCCACTGCTCGGAGCGCCTCAATTTCAGAGTGTGACACTGTTTGTTGACACGGGATCATCCGGACTGATTCATCCCGATCCCGCATTGGTCCACACGCTGACTGCATCTCTGCCTGTCATCAGCTCAGCTGCTGCCACGTCTTCCCAGCTGAGTGTCATCTTCCCCAGGACGTTTGTAACAGAACTTCTCTGTCTGCTGTGTTCTCCCAGTTCCTGTAAGAAATCCTTCCAGCTGCCATTCGTGAGCTTGCTTTGGTAATCTGTCGTCACTCGTATGTGTTAAAGGCCCACTCAATGCAACCTCCTGCTTCCCAGTACACTCTCCATGGCGATTCCGGCGAGAAATAAACCTGCCCCATTATCCTGAAAGATCCTCTCTTGTGGATCTGGCCTCATCCAGAGCAACCCTGGAGAAGAAGGCCTATTAAGTAAAAACTGAAGATAGTAAGTCAGTAAGTAAGCAATAGTCACAATGCACTGTAGCGCCAAGCATCTTCATCTCACCAACAGCCTTTAAGAAGACAGGCAGTTTCATGACCCGCGTCAGAGGCTTCATATGAGGGTCAGCAGGTGCCTATGCAATCGGCAAGTGAACTGGTCAAACTCTCCTGATATGACAAACACTTTCCAAGTACTGCTCTCGATGACAAATAACGCCCATGGAGTGGCAGCTCTGGTAATCTAGAGGTGTCAATAGTATGGGACCCAGTTACTGTCATCAGCCGGCCGCAGTTCACCGAGAACTAGAAGAATGATGTCGACAATCCACCAGATACCGACACCGCCAAGTGTCAGCAGTTTGCCGACAGCTGTACCTATAATGTGACAAACATCGACCAACTTCACAGACAAAACACAACAGCAACTAGAAGCCAGCACTCACAAGAGTGTAAAAACCCATGCGTGCACTGTTTTTGTGCCTCACGAGCTTGAACGTTTGACTACAAAATGAATGGGTTTCAACGACTCATGATGGAACATTTCTACGTCAAGTCTGATCATCCTAGCTGCAGTGATTTTTAGGTCAACTCTTCGGAGTCGACCTAATAAAGTGGGTCTCAAATGTCCGTACATCTGTACAAAAGTTTCTTCAATTTCAATGAAATTTGGCATGAAAGTAGAGGTCGCTGCGTGCAGTATGACCCGATCCAAGGTCAAGGTCAAATTGGAAATGCTTCCATTTTCAAAAGCTATCTCCTCCGCCATTTACAATGGAAGCTGGCAACTGACCACGGATTCTTAAACTAGGGCACAATATCTAAAACTGATCGGGCTGGATTTTTGACATTTGTCCTAGTTGTTTGTGTCACGTGACTTTGAACTTGGCAGAAACAGTCAGTTGCGAAGAGTCGACCATCAGTCCCGCATGGGGCTAATCTATTTAGATATCCTGCAGATAAACATAGGCACCCAGATAAAATGAGGTAAAAGCCCAACCCAGTAAGTGTTGTCGGTGTTGGTTAGCAATGACTTTCCACATGGCAATGGCATTGGAGAAACAGCAGACAGGGTCCAATGATGCCCTTCCATAAAGAATCTGGACGAAGAAAAGATGAGGTCAGGCCACTGGCTGGGATTATTGCTTTGTGTTTCCTTCAGTGCTTTGACACTGTTGGTTCCATGACAGAAAGGACATCCGGCCCATAAAAACCTATTACTGACACTCAGGGTGCCCAGTGTTTTTCAACAATGACTTTCCATGACTTTTCCATGACCAAAAAAGATGAAAAATCCATGACACATTGACACAGCTTATTTTCCAAATAAACTATATAAGACTTATGACTGCATAACAGAAATAGTAGTGACAGGTGCGGCAGCTTGTCGTACTATTGTCAGGAAGATAAAACCATCGGTGTATTTACACATTTACAAACATTTCTCAACAGTTTGTCCAACATGGTCACAGATAAAAATTCCATGACATTATCATCATTTTTCAGGATTTTCCGTGATCTTTTCTGTTTTCCATGACTTTCCAGGCCTGGTAAATGGTCCTTCAAAATTCCGAGACTTTCCAGAACCAGTGGGAACCCTGGACACTGTGCATCCTTGTTCGTACACATCCACGTCACACTCATCCATGAGTTTGGGCTAAAATGCTTGCTTGCAATTTGCTACCAGAGTCTGTCCAATCATCATCATCACCTTAAATCGACCATCAGCAATTTTTTGTTAACTTCTGCCGCCAACACAAGACTAGCTACTAATATCTTGTCGTTTCTAATGCGCTGATCATTTCTGTTTCAAAATGTGCCGAAACAAATGTTCGTTGCCATTAACATCAGTACAATACTAACCTGTGTGGCCAAGACAAAACCGGTCCATGCCAAGAAAACCCAGCAGAACCGAGTAGATCAGCGTGTTGACAAAATAATGTCCAGTATATCTGACAAACAGGCATTACCAGTAACTTGGCACACAGTGACAAATACCAATACACATTTAGAATATAGAGACTATACAGATATATACAGTACACTACACATACTTGCAACCATACACGGTGAGAACTGGTGTCAGATAACTGGCATAAAATGAGATATATTTGTTGGGTGAGGTTACAGCCCTGAGTTCCCTTCAATCTTTTGGCACTGTTGCTGTCAGGAAAGCTATCAGGTACGTAAAAACCCGCTAAAAGACTTCGTTTTAGGGAACAAGGCCGGAAAAAGCCAGGAAAAAGACTGGTTAAACAAAAACTGATAGAGTGGATATATGCATACACACGTGTACCAGTAGATACATAGTGAGCACACAGATTGGGAAATTAAAACGGTATATTCAAAAGCAACACAGTACGACAAACTAGAGATGATGGGCTGAATTGCCATTGTGAGGTCACCCATTCATCGCTGCGGCTGCTGCTGGTAGTGCCATCTGGCAAATACACATGATCTGATGACACGACGCTGCACTCATGGAGAATTCTATTAAAACGGGCAACCGAAATTTTTGTTATTTTGCCCCTATAAAGGGGTCAGATCGGCAATCTACAATCAAATATCTACCATACAGTGAAAATTTGGTGAAAATCGGTCCAATGGATCCCAAGATGGCTTTGCTCAAAAGATCATTAAAAAATTAATTAACACAAGCAAAACATAGCCCGTGGGGCATGCATGCCGCACAGGCTAAACTAGACATGAACTGTATAAATACAGAATGATTATTATTATACAGTAATAAATTAGTGGTATGTGTTACAGTTTATTTGTCTGTTTAGCAAGACATATCAATGTCAAATTTGTGCAATTCTCCTACTTGATGCATGGATATTCCTTGATGCTCATAAACGTTCGCTCTCCGTAGCATTCAATGCCGTCAAGAACTTCACATTTCACTCGTGTTCTTTCGACTTCATGATATCGCTGACCTCCAAACTGTCAACGAAAGAATAAAACGACCTCAGTTGCAACATCAGTAAGCATGTGATTGATCATCACAAACTGACTGCCAGACAGCAAAGACGACATTTAAATGACAACAAATTTCTGACTGCTGTTGTCATTTTGATGTCAACAGCAATGACAATTTTCGGTAAGCACTTTTAAAAATCAGTTTAAAAACTGGTTACCGGTTACAGCCTGGAGCACGAACAAGAACAAGAATTACACAAAGCCCTTACTGATCTCTATCATTCACGATATGGCAGAAAGAAAGTAAGAACGTAATTACATACCTTCACACAACCATAGCCAAGCTCATCCTTTGCTGTTGAGTTTCCTTTGAGATCAATGGGCAGATCACACTTCAAGAACTCTTTAGGTCTACATACAAACACATCAACAAAACTTCCATTTAATTGCCATCAGCAAAAGCAGAAAGTTCATATCAATCAGTATATCAACTGCCTTTTCTCACTAATTAATGAACTGTGATTAATTCTGATATAAAATGTACTTTGCAAAACACACAATATAACCCACATGGTCTACAAATGTTTGAGTGACAAACCATATGGGCTACAAGCATTTGAGCAATAGTAGGGTTAGGATTAAGGTTAGTTTAGTAAACTAACCTTAATCCTAACCCTACTATTGCTCAAATGCTTGTTTAGTAAACTAACCTTAATCCTAACCCTACTATTGCTCAAATGCTTGTAGCCCATATGGTTTGTCACTCAAACATCCGTAGACCATGTGGGTTATATCGTGTGTTTTGCAAAGTACATTAGTACTAAGTTTATGGTTAGTAGGGTCAGGGTAATGCTTAGGATCTGTCGCCCAAACGTCTGGTGACCACCCACACACCCAGTGGCAGTCGATATACATGGTGGGCAGCAGACCATCGGCGATAATTATACTTACCATGCCCGTGCATGGTACGCAGAAGCCATATTACGTTTGGTTCCGTGCGTACACTGTGAAACTATTTTTAGTAGTATTTAACTTCGTTGACTAAAAATAGT
>Ga0209780_1005100_pt1 | contig 10296 bp, 3 predicted proteins | sample WorMetexBAHAMAS2_FD_187384 | JGI IMG/M metagenome (GOLD analysis project Ga0209780, IMG submission 187384) | Marine gutless worms symbiont microbial communities from Max Planck institute for Marine Microbiology, Germany - Inanidrilus exumae... | ecosystem: Host-associated > Annelida > Digestive... | reverse complement strand
AAACTCGCTCGTTTGCCGCCTTTCACGGTGGAATTAGCGCCGACTTGTGCTCGCATGTCGGTCTGTGTATACGTCGCCAAATGACTCGGACTGACGTCGATTGGACGCGGCCGTCAAGTCGCCGAGGCGCGTGCCAGCAACAGCGACAAAGTCGTACGCAACGTGACTAGCAATCATAATTATACTGAACAGTATTTAGATGCGATCAGTGTTGTAAACACTATATGGATCAAATACGAGAATTTTACAGAAAAAAAATAACAAGACAAGTGACTTTAAGCATAAAAGATTACGTCAAAAATTACAGAATTACGGAGATGATACGTAATATAATATACTCTTCATAGCAATAATAAAATTCGTGTACGAACAAGGCAGCAATTACAACATATTTATTTATTTTTATTTATTTAAAACTGTCTGTGCATGTATGTAAGACAGTATAAAAAGTCGTAGAAAATAGCATAGAAAGCGCTTGGAGAATTCAAATTCTATCAGGGAGTACCAAACCTTTCAGGCTTCGTTGGCCTTTTATGAATTTTTCTGTGGCGGTTACTATCCTATACTGGGATTACCGAAAGCGATTTTCCCGATTGCACTACGTGTCCTGAAATGCAAAGTAATGTAGTGTTTTCTTCATAGCGAGATCACCTCCAAAATTTAGTGGATTGCTTTTTGACCAAATTCAACCTACTTCTTCTACAAATTTCGTGAGACTGCATAGACTGCATCCATAATTTCCTATGTAATATTGATGGCAGATAATTTAACAAATCGAGGCAACGACACATCCGCCTCGGTGGAGTTAAATCACCAACTAACAAAGTTTAGTTAGTTCTAGCTGGAGTCGATTATTAAGTACGCCCCATTATATATATATATTTATTTTTATTCACCACAAGGGTAGAAAGAACGACACAGTAAACAAACAGAGAAGGAAAACAACTAAACTTAACTAAAAGTATACTATACGTTATGTTATGCATGCTTGCAGAACGAAACAAGAAGATTATGAAAGAGACTTGCCGTATACGAGCGCCTGCGTGGCGAGTAGAAACAACGAAGCTTCCAGCGTCACTAGGTTGCGTGTCATGGCGAAACGGTAGATCAACGACGTAAGTTCACATCGAACGCTACGTCCCGCTGGTTACGTGGTGTTACTGCTGACGACCTGACGTTGACTGATGTCGGAATTCGACGCCGTCGTCGGCAGTTCGTCGTCTTCTGTCGCGCTCGCTGCACGTTGTCCGGTGCGCTGCGATGTCGTGCGCGCGACGCGGTGAGTGTCATTCAAGCGGCGGCGAAGACCGCTCGATTGACTTACATGTGGATACAGCGGCTGCAGCGAGCGACAGACTCATAGCACCGCGACCAAGTCGCCTCCTGGCGACCAGTCTCTCTCTCCCTATCTGAGTGTGACTGCTGTCGCGGACAAAGTCGTATGTCATTGTTGTCGACCACTGTTAACCGTTTGTATTTATTAATTGCACGACGTATAGGATTACCAACTTAGCTCTCATTAAAATCAAGGCAATCGTAGACTTCGCCCGCGCTGTGCAATCCGACCGCTCCTTCGCCGCCTATAGGCCGCATCGCCTGCCCCACAAATTTAAGATTTCAAACAGCAAAAGTGACCTTCAAAGTCATACAAGGTCACCGATAATGGTGCCATTCAATAGGCCACATATGATTTTCTATTAGTCTTCCGTTGCAACTATGTCTCTATCTTGCACCATTTTCCGAGATATTATCACTTATTTCCCAAATTTTATAGACATCACGTGACCATGAACACACCCTTTTCAGGGGTACTGTCGTGCTTGCTATAGTACGTTTACTTGTGTTGTAAATATGTGCTAATTTGCTAAATGTGTGCAATAAATGGCTAACAACAACGACGCGTGTACAACACGATTGCTACTGTTGTTTACTCTTTTTGTCTTGTACGGGAAGTACTCAAAGAAAAGAAATTGTTTGTTTATATGGGTTTACCACGTTTTAAATTATTTCGATATTTATCACGTCATATACAAACTTGTCCATGTGTATGATTTGCGCTGTCCCATTGGCTCTTCGATCGTGCGGCACATTAAGGCACGGTGAAAGCCACGCAGCAAGCCGCACGGCGTGCGCGGCGCCAGATCTGGTGTGAACGCAGCTTAACAGACGGAGACACGACAGTTATCCGTTATGGCGGATTCGTAGTAGAAATTCGCGTGACTTCCTGATCTCAACCCTGACTTTTCACCTTTAACTTCGCCATTTTCATATTCAGTATATTAAATTAAACCTTCTATGCCTTACTATTCCGTTATACATTGAGAAGATGGGGTTCATCTTCGCGCCAAGCACCTGTTTAATTTCGTAACCACTAGGGAGGTTGTCGTGAGACGGTGAGACGTAGGTATCTCTACAATCTCCTGTCTCCGAGTAATCCAGAATGCTGTCGGGAGTCATCATCATTCTAATCCCGCTCCGAGGAGGTCCGGTGCGTCGACGACGGATGGAGATCTCTAGACGGGCGTGGTGGCGGGAAGTCCGCGACAGCCGGACGTGCATGGCAGAGTGGACTGCCCGCGCGTCCCGCTAGAGACGAGTGTGACCACACCTCTACGGCGCTGACTACCGTGATGTCTCGGCGTGGAGTCACACGTACGAAATGTCGCTAGCTGCACGATCGTTCGTACGTTTCTATCAATCGTTGTTTGTCGCCGACGCGGAGTTCACCCGCTTTCATCAGCAGCGCACGCGAGTTCTTTCTTGTCTTTCCGCGCGCTAATGAAACTGACTGCGGTCCGCCGATGTTACTTACTTAGTGCTTAACGTTTGTTTCTCTCTTCTTTTGCTAGTTCGACTTCATTACGTCTTACGCGAGTGCCTGGAGTCAAGATTATGGAGGACTAGCCTATAATAACAAGAAGACTATCTATTCATTCCAAATACGCGAGAGTGCTGGTCCCCAAGCAAAAACACGATTAACAGCACTCAACCAAACAAAACTACGCGGTTTGACCGATCACAGGCCTCCTGACAACGCACCTATATAGTAGTTTCTGCGATTACACTTTGAACTAGCATTGCCTGACGAGCGACCAGGTTCGTTTGCCAAAATTTACTCGCCGAGAGCATTTATCACACTTATACAGGGTACCTGTCAGCATCACATAATTCCGAATTGTGATCGGGTCTCAGGGAAGCACACATATGTCTGCGAGCCGACTCCCTCAGCAGCGGAGGCGAACAGTTAGAATGACGATTAAGTCACAAGAGTAGAGTAATCTGTATATAGACACGACGTGTAGTCAACACACTGAATACGTCACAAAACAGTATTTTGTACAGCATCTGCCTATACGGTCTTGTCACAAGACCGCAAATACTGTTTTGTGACGTATTCTGTGCGTTGACTTTACGCGCGTCTGTAGATTTGATCACATTTTATGTGTAATTATTAGCGACTGGGTACTAGGCCTATACCCGCCCACGGCGTATACCAGTAGCTTCTTGCAATAACTTTCCTACGGAGGCTCAAATCGCTATAAATTAATTACCAGTTTTACGCAAACTAAGGTCGTTAGAACTGGTTTTAAAGCCACGCGACCTCAAAAACTGTAGCCCGTAGTAACGACTGGCCTTCTGGGCGTGAATAGGCATTTTCAATGTAATTCGACCCGGTCGTTTATCTCAGCACTAACCTCTTGTTCACTAAGCTCATGAAGGTTGACCGAAAGTTGAACGAAACTCGACGTGTTGCCGCGCCGGCCACTAACTGTCGGCGGCGGTGGCGGCGTGCAAGGTTGAGATGATTTTGGACTGGGAGATGGTAAACCGTTCCACCCACGCGGACGAACAACATGAAAGCTTCTGTTGCCAAAACCGCTGTGTGTATGTGGGATGACGCATGTTCTGTTGGATGCCGATCGGACAAGACGGTGACCACTGTTGGATACGTTGACATCGTCAGCTAGGTTTGCAGGCGCATAGCCAGACAGCGAAACGACTGGTTGAAGTCTGGCAAAAACGCCGTATTAGAGCATTTGAGTGAAAATGCGATTTATGTGTTTCTGTATTTTGTTAAGTAGCGCAGAAGCATCAATTTAATGAGGTTGAAAATTAAAGCATCGTTTGATTGCTTGCTTCCTCGTTAACGTAACGTGTCTGCCGAAAATTATCAAAGTCGGTTCATGCGTGTCGAACGTATAGCAGGCCGAACATGTGTCGTTTTTTGAGACACAGTATACAATCTCTCTACGATATCATTAGCTCCACAACGGACAGAAAAAAAACACGACCATTTTTTTCTACCTGGATAGCCAATTACCCCAAAATTGGGTTGCCGGGTGTTCCTTGCTACATAGTTTATGCTTTTTAATTTGTGGCACTTCGTTCACGCAACTTTCTTGCCGATAACCCGCAAATCTAGGCATGCGAGTAATTTTGACGCATGTGACAGTTACGCTGTGTCGCCGTCTATTAGTATGCATTACCAGCCAACATCCATCGCTTCCTATACGGGCTGCTGTTCTCTGCTGGGTTGTGCTAACAGCCGATTAACGCTGAGATAAATAATCATGTTCTCCGACGGCTTCGGGTTATGTCGAAAATACAAAAACGCCTGGAAACGCACAAGCTTTGCACTGCAGATTTTTTAAGAACATAAAGTCGTACTTTATTTGGATAACGGATTTTTTAGCGTCGGAGGAAGGTTGCATTCTCTTCGTGCTTTTTAGTTTAAAATGTGTCAAGCATGAACTGATTGGTGCATAGGCCTACAGTCCGCCTACTCTTCATTTTATTCCAGCTACGTTCTTACGTTTAAGTGTTTTCATTCACATTATTTTCCGTGTAAACAGTTGCAGCCTCTCAGATTTTTAGTAAAGAATATGCTGCGTATCTTAGGTGTTCTTCTTTCACTATCGTTCGTTCACTACGTCAGTGCTACTCTAACCGCGAGTCGACCGTCCGACTGCGACAATGAAAAATGCGTTTGGAGGAGCATCGAGGCGTAAGGTGACGTCCGCTCTAGATGTGACTCTGTGACAAATCCATCGCCGACTTAATGCAGTGCAGGCTCCTTTGTCGCCATTGATGTGCCCAGGCCAGTAAGCCACCAGCCGCTCGCATTAATTATTAATTATTAACATTAATTATATGCGGGGGACGAAATTCAGGCTTTGCAGTCATGAACTTGTCGCGCAGTCTCTGCATAAACTCGGATATTCATACTGCGGAGTTTAGGATACAGATTAACAACTTGAATTCAAGGCGGATAAGCTGAGAATTATAATAGGCGTGGACAGGACATCAAGCACGAGTGTCAGTGTCTGCCTGAAAAATATCGAATCTCGCAGCAGCAGCAGCAGCAGTGGCGGCGGCATCAGAAACAGTGACGGCGGCGGCGACAGTTAATCCGAGCGCCGGCTCGCCGATGCCAATCTATAGCGACCAGCATCCCGCCTCCGTCTCCGTCGCCGACTTCAAGGCGGCAATCTGGCGAGGCCGTGTCGCCGCGGTCCGCCGAGACGCGTTGCGACCGGGCTACGACGCCTCCGCCCGCCCGCCCGGTGGATTGAAGTGCATCGCCGATATCGTCGTCCGATGACGGAGGCGACCGACCGATATAACCAGCAAGCAGTCAACGCTACGAAAGACTCGTGTAGCAAACTGAGCCGCTGCAAACGTCTCGACTACTGTGACAAGAACAATTCAGAGATTCTCAGCGACGCCGATTACTCATTCTTGGAGGCAATAATGAAAAATACCTTCCATGTGCTCCATCCTTACCTCCCAGAAACAAAAAACGATACCATAACTTAAGACAACGCTCTCACAATAAAACCCTTATTACTAAAGCACCTATCTCAATAAACAGGACTATTTGATTAGGATGCTGTATAAAGACAGTTATTAAAGCATGCAGCATTGTAATCGCGTAAGTAGGCCTATCAGTATTTTCTAAGTGTAGACGTTTTTCATCTATTTTAATGTTATTACGATACAATACGATACGGTAGATTAACGTGCGCTTAAAAGCTGATGAGATGGCCAGCTTAATCTAGCGCACGGCCCAGAAACGAAAAATAAGGGGAAAATAAAACCAAAAACCGAGTAGCTCAGAAAAAACGGTCCAGGCAAAAGTCCGTGGAGGCAGTCCGGGTAAAAGAAGTGAAACTACGGGGGATATGATTTGTGAAAGAGGTAGGTTTTAAGCGGGGAGTGAAAGAGAGATGGAGTTATAGATGTACAGAGTGGTGAATCAGAAGAGGAAGAAGTGATGGGTGAAGGAATAGGTGAGTAGGAAATGGAAGAAATGGGACCAGAATGAGGTTTACAAGAGAAGAAAGAAGCTGATTCCAGAGACAAGGTGAAGCATAACGGAAGGAGCGATCAGTTGATTTTAGAGAGGATAATGAAGGTTGCCGAGCAAGAGTAAGCGAGTACTGCGAGGACGTTGAATGTAGATGAGGTTATGAAGGTATGGAGGTTGGGTAGTTGTGAGAACTTTGTAGGTAAGTGAGAGGAGCTTGTATTCGATGCGTTCAGTGATCCTGAGCCAGTGAAGAGAACGTAGGATGGGAGTGATATGACAGGACGTGGGAGCTTTCATGACAGTACGAGCAAGAGAGTTCTGGATCTGCTGGAGACGGGACTGATGCTTCATGTGTGAGTTGCGTCTGTCAACTTCCAATAAACGAAAATGAGGACGATGATGATGATGAACTGTGTAGCGTGAGATCTCTCGTACGGACACTGACAAGCACTGGAAATGCAAAGTGCGAACATAAAAGCAGTTCGCAAACTTTGCCCCCATACAAGAGCTGCAAAACTCTTAACAATTTTTAGATATATAATAGTATTTATTATTATAAATATTCTAATCTTATAGGGCCTACTAAAAGAAGCATATAGAATTGAATTCATCTAAACAATCATTCTAGCCATACATCTACTGTTATTGGCGACACCAACACTACTGTTACATAATATATTATATTTAATAGACGAGTCAACTTCCCTAGCTCTGACAATCAAAGTTCACGTAATAATTTAAAGATCGAGCAAATCTCTTATTTTTAGCTTGTGTGCTATATCAGCCTACATCGAGTGCAAATCCTTCTATATTTAGCAGTGTCTGCGATAAACTGTCGCCGGAAGGTACACTACAGCTACAGTACTTGATGCCACTTAACCTCATGTTGCATTTAACAGTTTTCACGTGTTACTATTGAAAAACTCATGAAGTAAAAATAATCGAAAGGGGAGCAGCTAATACACATACCCAAGAACTGGCCAAAATATTTCCATCGTCTTCTCCGCCGTAACCGAAAATACGACGTTATTCTACCGTGTTTTGAAGATTCTGATGACACTCGTCACGCGGATAAGTGTCGTCGAACATAGGTATTCACTCAAATTGTGGAATTCGGCCTCGCCGCCGTAGTCGATAGGGCAGCGGGGACTGCTGGGGCTTCCGAAACAACTGACGGTGAAGTGGTACGACCGGAACGGGAAGAACGTCGGTTGCGCCCGCCATAACCATGTCGAGGTGGTGAGCGGCGGCGCGGCGAAGGAGAGTCCAAGCGACTGTCGGCTGGGCGACGTCTGTTGTCTCGCGGCTCGCGGGTCGAGCGACTTGAGCGACTCGGGTGGATCGAAGCAGCTCCAGAAGACGAGGCAGACGTCGTCGGTGGTTGTCGCATCGGAGCACTGGCCACTGAGGTAGGCTGTGACGGTGGAGGTCTGTTGGTCGACGTGGTAGTCATCGGCTCGATGTCTGAATACTCCGAGTCCACGACAAGGTCCGGGATGACGACAGGACCGGCTGGTCTAGCGGAGGGGGGACGTATGTCAGCTTCACGGGCGGCCGCTTCCAGGATGTCATTGTCTAGGCTCTCGACCGCTCTAGAAAACGGCACCGGGAGGCACAGCGCAAATGGGTCAGTGAGCTCGATAGAGGACTGGCGCGAACGGGTTCCGACTGACGTCAACGGAAAGGACTCGGTCGCGGACGCGCGTGGCCCTCTGGCTGCTGCGCTTGGCTGCGTTGCAGGCGTTGGGTAGTACACCACTGACGTGACAGGAGTGGTAGACAAGAACGGTGGAACATAGGGTTCCACGACGGATCCCGAAATCGATCCTTTGGAAACCATGGTGACTGGAGGAGCGATAGAGGCAGCAGATGACGGGGAAGGGATGGGTCCGACTCCGTGTGGCTGCGTAGGCTGCCTCGTCACAACGGGGGCATCACCGTCTCCATCATAATGTATGTGCGAACTCGAGTAAGGCAGCGCCTCAGACTGGAACCGTGGTCCAGGAACGGTGAAAGGTCCGGAAGACGATATGTGAACCGCCCGAGGCCCAAATTCCACATCGCGAGGTTCGCACCCGATCTTATGGCTACATGGACCATGTTAGGGCTGTAGGAAGCCCGATCGCGTTCAACTACGAAGTGGTGCGACAGCACCCACGACGATTACTTAATCCAGAAACCGACGAGGTGGCCGGACTTGTCTTTTGCGTTGGTGCACGCGGTCACCTGTATTGTCTCCTGTACCCGCTTCAAAGTGAGCCGTACCGACTTCAGTGCTGTCGGCTGCGGCTGCTTCATTTTCGTGGAGTTGCGAATAACACTTCTTAAGTTTGTCCGCATGTACCACGAACGGTTTAGATTTCGAAGTCCTCCGCAGCACGTAGTTGACGGGCGGAATGACCCGAACAACTTCATACGGCCCCGTGTAACATCGCTGCCACTTGGGCGATTTTCTGCTGTACTTGCGTGGATAGAAGTACTAGACCTTCGAACCAAGCTGAAATTCATTCGGATTCACACGAGCGTCGTAGTCCTTCTTTCTTCTTTCGGCCGCGACACCTAAGTGTTCTCTGGCTGTACGGTAAGCTGCCTCAGCTTTTTCACGTTGATCGACTACAAAGTCGTTGACAGTAGTGTCACCAACCGCCTCTTGGAGAGGAAGACCCATGACTAAGTCCAATGGCATTCTATTTTCTCTCCCAAGGAATAACCGGTTCGGCGTAAATCCCGTACTGCTGTGCGGTGACGCCCTGTATGCTGCCATAACGGACGGAAGCTTGTCATCCCAGTCGCGCTGTGACTCTGAGACGACTTTCCCTAACATAGAGTTCAGAGTGCGATGGAATCTCTCGACTATACATTGGTAGACGGTTTGTAGGCCGTGGTACGTATCTTGTCGATCTCCATCCACTGCATCACCTGGCTGAACAGCTCACTCTCGAACTCGGGTCCACGGTCGCTCAACAACTGGGACGGTGCGCCGAAGCGTAAAAATACGTGAACCATGAGAGCGCGCGCCACTGTAGGTGCGGTATGGTTACGTAACGGTAGGGCTTCTGCCCACTTACTGCAATGGTCGACAACAGTAAGAATGTATTGATTCTGCTTCGCCGACTTCGGATAAGGACCAGTGATGTCGATGGATATCTTTTGCCAGGGTTCTCCAGCTGTCGGTGTTTGCAACTGCGCCTGACGAGGTAATGTGCCGCGATGGTAGCGCGCACATTGTTGACATCTCCTCATAAACATGGACAGGTCGGACGACCAAGTAGGCCAATATGCGCGGGCTTGCACGGCCGCGGCAGTTTTCTTCTGACCCAGGTGGCCACCGGTCATGCCACCGTGTGCTAGCGTCAGAAACTCATCACGCAGGACTTTAGGTAGCACCACCTGCCAAATCTCCGACTGGCCGTCTACTGATTCAAAACGACGAGAGAGTACACCATCGCATATCTTCAGTCTTGCCCAAATCTTCCACAGAGTCTTCACATCAGAAGATAGCGGTTCCACTACCTCCCAAGGAGGACGTTCGTCGCCACTCTCTAAGAGCTTGACAATAGTGACAATATCAGGGTCGCTGCGCTGCGCTTGACGCAGAGCGTCTAAAGACCAAAGTTGTCCCGTCTCGCAACTTGATTCTTCCTGTGAACTGTCTTGCAATTGGTTTACTGAACTCCGTTGCATACTGTTTTCTGATACGTGGTGTGTGTCATGTTGGACTGCTGCCACCGCGAGCGTCTCCGGAAGCGATTGATCGGCCAGCCTGCCGAAAGAGGCTTCCGTCCTTTCGTGGCATAAACACTGCTTTTTGGAACAGGGACGCCTGGATAGCGCGTCCGCATTAGCGTGCCTCGAACCGCTCCTGTGTTCTACCGAGAAATCGTACTCTTCCAGTTGTTCAAGCCAACGAGCCTGCTGTCCAACTGGGTCTGGTGTGTGGCGCAACCACGTTAATGCTGCGTGGTCTGTGCGAACTCGAAAAGCCC
>Ga0209780_1005099_pt1 | contig 10297 bp, 8 predicted proteins | sample WorMetexBAHAMAS2_FD_187384 | JGI IMG/M metagenome (GOLD analysis project Ga0209780, IMG submission 187384) | Marine gutless worms symbiont microbial communities from Max Planck institute for Marine Microbiology, Germany - Inanidrilus exumae... | ecosystem: Host-associated > Annelida > Digestive... | reverse complement strand
GTTTAACGTCGTTCTCGATGGCTAAAGGATTGCAGAGTGACATCAACAAATAGGCACATAACCTTTAAAATTGTAACAGTAAATAAAACTTAACTAAACGTATAATGACAAAAAAGGACAAAAAGGACAGAAAAAAAGCATGTAGCTAAGAAGGGGAGAGAGTGAAAGCTTAGCTCGTTAAAACCCCCTTGTACATAACGTAACAATCTAACCTGTTTTGAAAGTGTAAACCGAGCAGCTATATTGACGACATCTGCTGGTAATTCATTTCAGTCATCAACAACTCTTTGACTAAAAATACTTTCTAAAATTTAACCGACAAGGTAGCTTGTAAAGTTTATAATCGTGAACTCTTAATACAGTCGGCAAACGTCGCGTACCTGGAAATTCCAAGCGTGGCTGGATTCCCGGACTCGTATCTGTCTCGAGAGCGTTGTGAGACCTTCTATTGCTGTTGTAAACACGCCACAAGAAAGCCAGTAAACACATCGAATAAGCCGAAGGATAAACAAGCATTTTAAAAAGCATACCGCATCGCCTCCGTGAACAGTTAAGAATGGACGGGTCACGGTGGCCACAGTACACAACCGCTTTATGCTAGGAAGTTTTCAAAATAACATTGCTGATTTATTAGCTCTCTAAATTTTGCGAATCTGCACGACGCTAAAATAAGTAAGTCAAAATTAGCGTTTCTGTGCATTCCGGCACGGGTCCTGTTTGCCGTAGCAGGACTACCGTATTCATAGAATCCTGAAAGAAATAGTCAGTCGTACTTTTGTTTCGAATTACCTAGTGTAGTTCATGACAGGCGTGCTAAAAAATTCGATATAAAATACAGGAATCATTCAAATATATTTTTTCAAATGATTAGCCATTTATGAGTATTATTGTAATATTGTCTTTCAGTCTACAGTCACTGTCAACGGTTGTTATTATATATTTGTATTTAGATCTAGTTAAGTTGCATGTCGCTTTTCTTTTTTTATCTGCTACCATTTATGGTGAATAAAGATGAATATATATATATAGTGTCTTTGTACACTAATTAACTGTTTTGTGTGCTGCTTGGATCTAAGACGGCACGTCACTGCATGGCTTGTTTCCATGCACCGCCTCTGAAGTTACGACCCTATGGCGGTATAAAAATGTGTGTATTATTAGTATTATTATTATTCGCCTCCTGCTATATCGCCGACGTTTACAGTGAAGTCTATTTCCTGTAAGAATATTCCAATTTGTGACTATAGCATTCAGGGTGGCGATTTTTTCGCCGGTTTACACAATAATGACCGCGCGCTCAAAGCAGTCGTTGAGAGCGAAAATTGGGTTGTTGACTTTCACTAGGTGGCAGCACTCTGTGATCAATTCAATGAAAATAGAGTAATAAATAATATGTTTCGAAAAACATAAAACGGCCTTGAAATGTGCCGACAATCACGCAAATTGATTCGGGCACCTTACAAGCATGGGGAGGGGGTCAAACAAAGTGGACCCATTTTTAGGCCACCCCGTATGGACGTAGGCCTATGAAATAAACAATAGATGTATGAAATGAACAACAAGAGTGATTAATCGATTCACTGTTTACTGTTCAGCCGAGTATCGCAGCACGTAACCTACTGCGCCGATATCCCACTACGCCGACGCATATCATAACAGTCTTTTTCACTCTGTTAATTTCTCTTCTCCGTCTCAGTCATCGTTGCGAACCAATAATAGTCATGCCGTATAAGTTATAAGCCGTTACGTCAACCGCAGCGATCAACTCATAAAAACAACTCGGATTTATGTGGACCAACACTAGTGAAGAGCTTTTGTTTAACTGTTGAACACTGACTACAACTTACTTGACGTTTTTGCACATTCCGTTTCGTACTGTGGCTACTGAGATAAACAATGCATCTATTAAGACTTAGGCCTACATCAGCGGCAGAGAAAGATCGAATGGATATAATGAGTTTTAGGCCTATGGACAAGAAGATACAGAGATCAAACAATGATTACTTGGCCCCCGGTATAGGGATGCGAAGTATTGCAATCAGCGTGCCTGTGCGTTTGTATGTCTCTCTGCTTGTTTGTTTGTCTGTTTGTCCGCCCGCTTGCATTTTCTCAGTGCCTCATTGTTACTTCAAAATGGGCACCTGTGAATCCACCTGCATTTTACTTGAATTCTACACTGCTACCTGTTACTGATTCTTATAAATATCTCGGTCATATAATTAATAGTTGTCTAACGGATGACCTTGACATTCAGAAACAGACTAGATTACTTTATGCCAGAGCGAATATGTTGAAACGTGGTTTTTCTGCCGCATCATTACATACCAAATGTATGTTATTTAACGCCTATTGCACGCCTATGTATGGATGTCAGTTGTGGAACATTGCATACCGTTATAACTATGATAGATTGCGTGTTGCTTTTAATGATGCCTTTAGACTTTTGCTAGGCGTTCCAAGATGAACTAGTGCATCTTCACTGTTTGTACTACACAGAGTGCCAACATTTGCTGCTGTTATCCGCAAGTTTACTTTTACATTGTATGAATGTATACGTAACAGCTCAAACTCCTTGTTAATCGCATATGTTCAATCTGACCTGTTTTACCAGTCTAAACTACTTCTTAAGTGGCGCAAATTGTTGTATACGTGTATGGACTGATCTCGTATTGTTGTAGTTTTTATTGTTTACTTTTACTATTTTGTACGTTTTAATCATGGGCCTCGAGCATGGTGCTGAATAAACTACTCCCAAAAACCACTCGACCAAACTTCACGAAATTTTCTGTAAATACATTGCTCGTTACCAGTGATGTGGTCTCGATCTCGATGTCTCGGTCTCGAGACGCAGCAACGTCTCGTCTCGGTCTCGTCTAGACAATAATTACAACGTCTCGGTCTCGTTTCGGTCTCGGCTATGTGCGTCTCGTGCCCGAGACATTATTTTGCCCATATTTTGCAAGCCATAATTATTAATAAAATGAGCCAAGCAAGCAGTCGTTATTATTGCAGTGTTAACACGAATATGCTATAGGTCAATGTATTACTTACTGACTTATTATTATTAAAGGACGTGAAAATAAATAAGGTTACGACTGCAATCATTATAACGTGTAGGCCTAGGCCTAACGTCTCGGTGACGTCTCGTGACCTACAAACGTCTCGTCTCGGTCTCGTCTGGGGCTTTAACGTCTCCTGCCCATCCCTGACTGTGACCGTGGCTCGGTCTTCCTGTGAAAACAATTGCGATATGTTATGTACTTCCGGTTTTGTGGATGACGTCATGTTTTCATATAACGGAGAGAACAGAAATAAACCAGAATCAACGACGATACATATGTACGGGATGTTTTGTCGAGTTCGCCAGACGGCAGCAACGTGGCGAAGTCTGCTGTCTCCAACTGCCTCTTTGAAACGTACAGATACCGCGGCTTGGATTAAACGTCGTACAAAGACGACAATGGATGGAACTACATAGCGAAGAGACACGAAAATGACAGGGTGAAATGGTGTTAAGAAGATAACGAATTTTTTGTTCTATGGCTATAGAGGATGCACATAGCTGCATGATATCTGAACAAATCAGGAAAGAAAATCAACGAAAAAACCGCGTGGCCCAAGTCATATTTCTTTATTCATTTAGCAAATTCACAGTAGCAGAAAACATGCACATTTCGTCAATTGCAGGAGAATGACAGTTTGACAATAGTAAGATATAAAAGCCAAGCGAAGCACGGACGAACGGCACTCGGTTAATAATAGAGCGTACTGAAACGGTAGTCTATCCTACTGCGACTAACGCATAAACGAAATAAATCAGAACTCTTCCTAAAGCATTTAAAAGCAGCAATCGCATGCAAAGTTCCCCCGGAAAAGGCCAGTAAACCGGTGAGCGTTTATGCATTATTATGCTAGCATGGAGATAATCCTAATCTTCTAGAATAATATACGACATTTCGACAATAGTGTAGACGTACGTACGATTATGGATCAGACGCCAAATACTGATTCTGGTGACGCCAGATCGTATGGATACTGCGCTGCGATGTATCCGTTACTTGTCACCGCACTAATAGGCTACAGCGACGGACGGACGAGTTGTCTCATTATATTCGCTCGACGTCGTCATTTTTTGCTACCGCCGGAAGCAAACATGGCATGCGTTGCCAAGGAGATGAACAATCAGAGGACTTACGTCACAGTGACGTCAGCGGATATCTGCCGGACCAGAGTTCTGGTAGAGCCGTTGAGCCGCGACAACTGCTTTAATTGTTCGCCCGAAGCAAAGCACAGCGTCGGGCGAATCATGGAAATACTCTACGGAGCAAAAACGGTGTTCACGCGTTCGGCTATAACTCCGCCGAAAGTGAACCGATTTGGATGTAATCTGAAGCACTGTGAGCACATTGTTGGTGTCTGGTCACGATAGATTTTGGGCGCGATCCGCGCAGTAGAGACAGTTTGAGAGGCAGCCGAAATTTTGATAAGCTTTATTCACCACAAATGATAGTAACAACATACAAATACACAATTGAAAATGACATGTCATGTAAATAACGCACGATTTCACCGATTTCCCGTCAGACAAAATTTACGACATTTGAACACAACAACGTCAATCGGTGTCGCCATGTAAACTTTCAGAACAGAATTTTGACATTAGGCGTCGTCGAATGCAGGAAGTAAACAGCTTGTGCACGGATAGCTGACCGCTTCGGGCGAATACTGTATTGTGTCATTCCATACAATATAGCCTTCTAGTTTCTTCTTGGAATGCAACAGCAACTTGCAATGCGCGTTGTATCGTATGCCTGTGTCCCTGATCAGGCGTCTCCGGTCTGTACAGAATGCCGCTGCGAGGCTCATATTCGTTTTTCGGCGCTCTGAGCACATCACTCCCGCGCTCACCAGTCTTCACTGGTTGCGCGTCCCTGGGCGTATTTCCTCTAAACTATCAGTCTTAACATATCGAGCCATGCATGGCGCTGGACCGAGATTTCGTCAGTCCTGCTTCACCCACGTGTCCGACATGCAGTCAAGACGACGACTGCATTCGTCGTGTTCTGATCAACTACACGTGCTGCTCGTCGGCCTTTCTACAATCGACAGTCGAACGTTTCCGGCTTCTGATGCTACTGTATGGAACGATCTGTCGACTCATGTCACATCTGCGCCGTCGCTCGCGATCTTCAGACAGCGCCTCAAGACATTTCTGTTTCCGCGCTCTTAGCCTGACATTGTCATTTAACGCACTAACTAGGCTCATCTGTCTTCTGTACCTGCGTGGAACTAGCAATAATAAAATTATTTAGGCCACGTTAAAATTATTGATGATGGTGATAATGATGATGAACTGAGCGCATGTGGTCTCATTTTATTCGCAGTCGAATATGCGAGCAGAAATGAACATAACAAAATTACGTTTTTGTGGGTGGAGATAAAGACTTCAAATTTGGTAGACAGGTTGATCGTAGCAAGTCCTAGCCCTCCGACGACAAATCATGGGTTCCCCAAATCATCCCGAAACAGGCGTGGTCAGGTTACGTGAACCATTTAAATTTTGGTGGGCACCAATTATATCTCTGGAACTGCTGAAGCTAAAGTGATCAAATTTTGTGCACAGGTAGGCTATATAAAGTCCCAGCACGTGGAGGGCAAATCGCCCTTAAAAGGGGAGTAATCAAGGTCACGTGACGCATTTAAAATTTTGCGGCTCCCAATGATATTTCTGGATTGGCTGAAGCTAGATCGTCAAATTTTGTACGCAGGTAGACTATATCATATCCCAGCCTAAGGATGACAAACCACCGAGCGGCGTGATCAGTGTCGTGTGACCCATTTTTCATTTCTGACGCTCGCTATCATATCTCCGGAGCGGCTGATGCGACCGTCGCTAAATTTTGTAGACGTCTATGCATGTAGAATATGTCAAGTGTTTGGCTTTCGATAACAGACTAGTCCCTAATGGGCGTAGTCAAGGTCACGTGACCAGTTTTTTAAAATTTTGTTTCTATCATATCTTTGGCATTGGTGAAGCTAGGCACTTCGAATTTCGTGTGCTGACTGATACATAGGAGTACTAGTGCACGCATCATATAATTATTAGCCCCGAAATGGATGTGTGATGTGTCATGTGACTTCCTTAAATTTTAGGAAATAAGTGATAATATCTCGAAAACGGTGCAAGATAGAGACATAGTTGCAATGGAAGACTAACAGGAAATCGTATGTGGCCTATCGAATGGCATCATTGCCAATGCCTTTGAATGACCTAGAAGGTCACTTTTGCTGTTTGAAACCTTTCTAACTCCCATATACTTCGTGAAACATAGCACGAATTTAATAACATAGCGCGTCGCGTCGCGCGGTCCCTCTGCAGCTTCAGACCCTATTGTTTTGAATATATTGGAACAATGCCAAAGCAGAATGTCCAGTTTCATGTAACATCGGTCGGCCGTTGACGAAGGCGACTGACATCCTACCTCCTAAGTAGACGAGACGTCGACTGCGCAATAACACCGAAATTGCAGCAGAAACTATTTCTCCGGAGTAATCCGGTTTCAGGTAATTGCTATAAGTGGTTATAGCGAGTGGCGCGGCAGAGTAATCACAATGCACGGACGAGTGGGCCGCCAAGGTTTTCCACGCTATGACGACAGGTGATATTTACGTAATTGACGACGGCGCGCCGATCAATCAAACATCTGACGCGATCGAGTTACGCAGGAAAACACAGGATCGGACAAGGACGGACGGGTTCTGCCCGCTACAGGTTCAACTAATCAGCTCATTCACCTAGTGCAAGCTTTTCCGAGTGCAATTTCTGTTGTACAGCAGTTGACAAGATTTCAACGGACAGTCAGACAAATAATAATAATAATAATAATAGCAGACGATAAAAGCTTACAGCAGGAGCTGACCAGCCCACTAACAATTATGCAATTAGATAAAATAGGTAAAATAGAAAAAGAAATAACGTCACGACATCTCATATAAAATTTAGTAAATAGAAATGTTTTAAGTTTCCTTTTGAAGACTGAATGAACTTTGTTACCGAATGTCTGTTAACAGACATTCGGTAACAAAGTACAAATTACAACAAATATAAAACATGTGAGTACAAAAAGCGAAGCTACAAAGCTAATACAAAAGATATAGCGTGTTTTCGTGCTAAGATTAATAACATTACGTTCGTCTACGCTTTCGAGCAAAACCCGTCCGTCCTTGTCCATTGCTGTGTTTTCAGTCAACTCCGAGCTACCGGTAAATCACTGAACTCACCTGCTGTATGTAAACCGAGCTCTCAGTTTCGTTATGTACAGGTAAGTTACCGCCTTGCCACGTGACGCACTGTACGCCAGATGCTGTCTGGCAGTTTGAAAATTAACCCATTCTAGCCCAGTGTTCCCTATATAGCTACCGGGTACACTACTTCAGGGATTCGATGCCAGCCAGGCTGGCTAACTGACTATTTTTAGTTTTTAACTTTCAAATCTGAGGGCCAGAGTGCCTGAAAGTCAAAAACTAAAAATGTTCGGTTGACCAGCCCGGCGTCAAATCCCTTAGTCACTGTCCCCATTTTGGAACTCTGGGTAAAATGGGTTAACCGGAAGGTTATCAAAGAGGTCACACCTTCGCTGAACCGGAAGGAAAGTTGTGCATTCAGTCCACGAACTCGATTACTTGACATGTTATAAACTGTTGAACAATTTCGAGTAGTTTTGGGACACCGTATCCAATGAGCTTGACTTACTTGACACCGGATATGTTGGTCATTTGACAGTAGTTGTTTCTGGCGGTCTGCAGCCGATGAAGAATCTGAGCAAACGGAGTGACGATCATCTGGTCTTCGGTATGCCTGCATCAGCAGCACAGCCACTCGATAACTAATTGCAACAAATGTCCAACGTAATTTGGCAAAAGGTCGCATCGCCGTCTTGCGGCAGCGAATGGATTCGGCCCATCATGACCCCGTCTAATACACGGTTCCTTGGGCTAACGCATGTCTGCCGCCAAACGGCATCTCGATCGGTTCAGCCGTTTTTAACAGCTCACTCGCATGTTCAACACACACACACACACAGAGGGACAGAGAGAGACCAGGCTACGTGCGACATCTGTAGCAATAGGCCGCATCTCTGCACTGCGTGCAGGCGATGCGGCCTAGAAAATGACAGTCAAAACAAAAATTTATATGCACACGATTTTTTTGTCATTCGGCTCTAGTGCAGCTTACAGTTGATAATAGAAAGCCAGTGTTATCGCAGAGTTTCATTTAAATCTGCCTCAACGCCTGCAAAACGACGCGGTGTTTGGACGCTGTACAGTGTACTCAAAGCGATTTTCTGCCACCTAAGATTAAGATTAAACAGGACATTTGTATAGCGCATTTTCGTGAGAACTCGCCTCTAAAGCGCTCAAAATGGCACGTGTTAACGAACGATCACAGTGTTTTACGTGCCACCCACACGCTTATCCACGAATGGAATGAGCCATCCTGCATTTATTCCCCAGCCGCAGTGCATCACTGCACTTCGGCCGGTACCGGTACTCATTTCCCGTCCCACAGAGGGTAGGAGGCTGCGTTGGCCTAATGAAATGATCCAGTATAGAAAGATTATAAAATGCCAAAGTCTGAACTATTGTGGGTTATCTGAACTGTCGTAAGTAGTTATCGTCACGTGTTTATCCACGCTGCACTTGTTACGCTATGGCCGCGTCAAAGCACAATGTAACGGTCTGGTGTCCGTCCGTCTGTCTGTCCCGTCGGCATACTAACTGACGCGGCCAGCGTACATTTCGGCCCGACATACTCGTTTTGCTTATTTATTTTATTGTACCTGCATTATTTCTACTGTTGTTTTATTGTCAACATAGAGAGAGATTTTCAAACCACCAGTCGGTAACCGTGGCCTAGTTATCGATTTAGCCGAAGAAGGCAGCAAAAGAATACCCCAAGGCTTGGTTGCTTTAACAAAAATAGCCGCACTGCCATTATAGTTGATTACAGATATAATTATACCGATGGCTCGCAATTGATTATTTCGAAATGTCGCCACTGCGTTACTGACGTTCATTGGTTACTGACTGCTTTAGTGGTCCAGGTAAAGCAAGCGATCGGGTGTGTGTCTGCGGACGATAATATTTGACCCACACGACCTTTGACCTAGATATCTGGCAAGTTGGTTCATCTTGACGCCACCCAGGTCAAATTCAAAAGACAATCTGACAGGTCAAAGTTCAAGCTCACATGTCGATAAAGTGTTGGGTATGACCTCCAGTGGACGCTCACTAGTTCACCCTCCTTTTACTTGCATTTACCATAAAAATCAGCGTAAAACTGTTAGTCGCCGTTAGTCATCACGCAGTAGTTTTGTTCGTCAGCCCTTGCTACAGCGACAGACTAAGACCACTATATTTTGCGCGTTTTTATGTCTTACGCCTAATGTTTCAAACTACAAAACATCGGCAGTCGTATCGACATGCAGATCCACGCCACCAGCAGCAGCACACGGCCGTAACAGCACGCGTCACTAGCAACCGTGCGACCGTAACGGTTTTCGTAACCGTGTGACATTGACCTTTGACCTTTTGACCTCTGGGTCAATGCATGCTGAGCGACTTCTATAGAGTATAGGTGTACCAGGTTTGATGTTGATAGCTAAGCCGTTTTCCTTATAAAGCACGGACCAACAGACAGACAGACAAACAAACAGACAGACACAGGAGCGTAAACAGGGGGTGATAAGGGTGTCAAAACACCTCCTCAGCTGAGGTCCAATGCAGTTTTTCACATTACATTACAAAAGAAAAAACATCGTATTAATAACGAAACGTAGAAACCAGATGCAAGAATGTCCTCTCATTGCACTGGTGTCCAGAGCCCAGACGCTGCTGCGCCTGGCATCCATTTTAAAACCCAAAAACCAAAAACTGATAAATTCGTACTCGAGACACGTTCAGTTAACAGTTATGGACAAAATGTGACATTAGAATTTTGCAAGGGATGAACTTCCCTCAGCGTCGGATTTATAAATATAGGGTCCTGTTTAATACAAACGTTGGGCTGAGGTCCTATCTCTCTCACTTTCTGCCCTTCTACGGGTGCAGCGATCACAGGCTGCGCGGTAGCGCCAGCCCTGTGTTAACGGCCACTGGCTTTGTCAATGGAAAAGGGCAATTTTCGACCCCCCACAGAATCGACACCCCTCAACCGATCACCAAAATATTTGTCACAGGTGATTACGTCGGCAACCCCTACGGCTGTGCCAAATTAGGTGCATATCCGTCCATGGGG
>Ga0209780_1005098_pt1 | contig 10297 bp, 7 predicted proteins | sample WorMetexBAHAMAS2_FD_187384 | JGI IMG/M metagenome (GOLD analysis project Ga0209780, IMG submission 187384) | Marine gutless worms symbiont microbial communities from Max Planck institute for Marine Microbiology, Germany - Inanidrilus exumae... | ecosystem: Host-associated > Annelida > Digestive... | reverse complement strand
TATATATATATATCTATGTATGGATAAAAAATACCCGGTAGAGTGATTGAGATGACGAATCAGCTGGTTAATTCTAATAGCCAGCATATATGACAAAAGACACAGACATTGTGATATAAATTCTAACTATCAGATTTTTTTATAAATAATATTTTTGCAGTTAATTACTGTGCATAAGTCATATTTTTGCTGCTTATTAGTATAAAAAATATCGTATGATGTTGCTAGTATTTGTGTATCTCTGTTTTCAGTTGGTAGTCCTGAGAAGCCATGGATGCGTTCTGTAGTATGGAAGGTATTTTATTAGTCATAATACATTGACACTGATGTGCTGACGTTATTGCTGTTAAATTTTCTGCATACATTTCAATCAACATGTCTCATTCTGTTATCAGTATTGTTACAGCATATCATCACAACGTTGTGATCATTGTAATGCACACATGCTGATAGGCAAGGTGTAGATATATCGGTTACTGTTTGCTTTTTTTGTTTGTTTGTACGCTTACTGATTTCTGCATCTTGGGCAGGGAATCTCCCATTTTGGTTGTCTATTCCTGAACCAACACCGCCATCACAGTGTTTTGCAGTGTTCTCGGCGGTCTTTCTGAGCGCTGTTTCCTCACTTCCGCTGTTCAGTCATCTAAATGCCATGTCATTTGATCCAGCGTGAACGCATGGCGAGCCAGTCCAGTCAGCCACACCGCCCACCCTCCCCCGCTTGTCCGCTTCCCAACTCACAAATGACAGGACTGCGGGGACAGCAAGGACAGTCTAGGCACTGTACTTAGTGAGACCGTCGCAAGAGCGCGACGGTCTCACTTAGTGCACCCCTACCGTCGCATGCCATGAGCAGTTAGCGCATTCCAGGACAGCCAGAACGATGTGACATCCACCTGTATCCAATTAACAACCCTAGCCTTGACACCTACCGATATTCGCCACCGGCACAGCGGTGGCATGTCAGAAAACACCATCACCGACTGAGTTGCAAATTCCTGCCACCGTAACAACACTATGATGTATCATTGCAGTGTTATTAGTAGTGCTGTGATGATTCAGGTTTTTAATGAATGATCGCTTTTCATAGATTTTTTTTGGAAAAATCGCCCATTCGATTTCATTTCAATCTTGATTTTCCTATCAGTGACAGACTGCTTTGAATATGCCCGCCCTCGTTTCTGTCCATTTGCCTGAACATCCAGCGGCATTTGTAGGCAGCTGCGGCAGTTTCGATGGCGCAACATCGTCAGCCATCTGTGACTCGTCTCCCGGTGTGCGGACGATTTGTACCCCGCCTTTGATGTGTCTCAGAAACGAACCCCAGCAGCAGGAGGGGAGGTGGTGGTGTGCAAAGCCACCACAGTGACGGCGGGCGAGCGTCTGAGCAAACAACGTAAGCCTACAATGTTCTTGCACAGTTCTCGAGCTGGAGTCCAGACAACTGCCAAAACGACGAAGTCAGTGCCAGGTGAAAGATGTTGAAAGACTGTTGACTGGTCATATATCAGATTACCGTATTAGGGGCCATGCTAAAGTCATCAGGCAAGAATGTTGACGATTGTTTGCTAAGTACCATCCATTCAGGCTACAGGCGCCCCCTCAAATGCGTGCATTGCAACTCCGTCACCCATGTGTATTATGTAGTGAGCTGTCACCCGCCCCCAAATCACCACTAACGATCGTACACTGCCCACCTGAAGATGTGTCAGTCTGTTGGCTGTCAGTTAGAAGCTGGGCTTCATTATCGTTGGTTCTTGAAAAAATCGTAGGCTTGGTTATGCAAAATTTCTGATTTCGACTCTGTTTTGATTTTTTTCTAAAATCACGATTTTGATCTCCATCTTAAAAATCGTTACAGCACTAGTTGTTAGTATCATTATTGCATATCATTCAATGTTGTGAGCTTTGTTGCGGAGTGTCATTGCAATGTGGATTATTGTTTAGCTGATGTTGAAATATCTTCCCATCGTGCAGTCAGACTGGAGTTCCGAGATGAACCGGAGAAGGTAATTGTACTGACTTGTTATGTGGCACGTTTCCCTGCATTGAGTGTACGCATGTAGGACTAGAAGCTTGTACTTTGTAATTGACCAGAACTAAATCACAAGAAGGCAACGTCTTTGCGGGGTTTGTGTTGATGTCTGATTGTGTCTCGTTGTTGCTGACAGAGCCTTGTATCGGCAGTTCGTTGATGAGGTCATCATCAAACCTGGAACACGGCACATTGAGAGCAGCCGCACGGACGTCACATTGGATGACCATGTACGTAGTGTATTATAACAGGATTTGTTCATTATTAAAACAGATTACTAGTATTTGTTTGAATTTCTATGATCATAAAATTATGTATTGAATTTTGAATATACTGTATACTGTTAATCGCGTAGAAATTTAAAGAGTATTTTCTATACAGCTGTGTTAAAAAAGAAAAGAGAAATTTTAAACAAATAGATGTATAGTTAGCTTCTAGTTCTGCTAGTTTGACACAGATGCATTTCCGGGGGACAGAGATGGGTAGAAGTTGATAAAAATGACAAATAAAGTTAGTACACTTAATTGAACAGTTAACAACTGACTGAACTTACTTTGTAAGACAACAACTGTTTTTATAGTTAGTATTTTACGATGTTACCGCTCTGTGTGCATGTTTGTGTGTTTACGTGTGTGTGTCTGGGTGTGTTTTTGCCTGCTGCTGTAGCCGTTAAATCCACGTCCTGACAGCAAGTGGAGTCAGTACTTCACTGATAATGAGATGCTTGTACAGATCGACAAAGATTGCCGGTAGTTTTATTATTATTATTATTAGGCATCACAGCAATAGCCAGCCGGATGTGGCCTATTGTGCAGATGGAGTAGCATGGTCTATCTGTCTGTTTCTCTGTATTTGTCTGTTGGTCACGTTTGTGAGCCGTGCAAAAACAGATGAATCAGTTGAGATGCCAGTTGGAGGTTAGACTCGGTTGGGCTCAAGGAACAATGTATTGGATGGGGATTCAGGTCTCACTACAAGGATGGACAATTTTGGGGATTGTATGTCCCATTGAAAAGCATCGGAAGTCTTTGGTACAGCGTATACAACAAAAGGGATCATTCAATCTTTAATAATGGCATGACAGCAGGACTGCAATGCTACTGATTGGTTGATGTCACATTACATTGTTTCCCCATGAAAAAGCCACCCCGAGATTTCAGCCTTATTTGTTTTTATTTGTTATTTGTTATTATTAATCTTTTCAGTGATTTGATGCTGTTTGTTGGGAGACAGGAAGAGCAGTTAACCCATAAAAAATCCTGTGCCACTTATATTCCAGAACAACTGGAGTAAGAATATCGAGAGGGATCTAGCTATCTCTAGGCTGTTAAAGCAGAGATGACAATGGATATTATTATTAATTATTATTTATTAATAGTATTACTATTTCTGTGAAGCTTGGGGCTTGGAATTTGCTCCAAAAGAATGTGCAGTAGTAATCTTTGAATTATTGGCTTTGTTCAATTTTTACAAATTGATTAATTCTGGATTAAAGGCGTTCAATTATTGATTAAAATTTTTGTAATTATTGCCGACTCTGATGTGTATCTACATAATGCAGAGTGTGGTCTGTTCAGGCGACTGTGTCCAGGGCTGGCGTTCTTCCAGTCTGCCACGTCACATACACTGGACGTGCTGAACGATGCAGCTGGTACGTACGAGACGTTGCGAGTGCGCGTGGAACGATCGGTTCTCAAGTCACAAAACGTCTCACGCAGTCGTCTCGGCTTCACAACCACGAATGTAACAACTGCTATACATCTGCCTTGATTGACACAGGGGTTTTGCGTGATTTTCACAGGCCATGTGCTAATCAGATGGCCGTGAGAGCAGTGATTCAGAGAAGGTGATGTAATTGCAGAGAGATGACTGTGAACAACACCGTTGTTGTAGTGATGGTGATTCTTGCTCCCTTCCAATAGATAGCATCTGAGCTTTGATGATTGTCTGGAGGTTAAGAGGGAACATATTCACAACTGTTCTGTGCTATATTGTGTACAACAGTTGTGCACAGTGATATGCCCACATGTGAACAGTTCTTAAATTTTGTATGTTGGTTTAGGTTTAGATTTCATTTTGTGTGTTTGTTTTGTTTAGGTTTACCTTACCATTTTGTGTTTTTAATGTGTTTGCTTAAATCACTTTATTGCTGTGTTGCTTGTTTGATTTGTTGTGTTGGGTTTAGTTTCTTCAGTACCAAGCCAAGAGATCGGCTGGAAGGAAGTCTTCTTAATGACGTATTCTGTGTCGAGTTGGACGTAAAATCTTAACTGAGTTGTTTTGGTGACTCACTGACATGATATGGATAAATTCAGCACCACAATATGGCCGTTAATTATATGTATAAATAGAAATGAGACTCCCGACCTGTGATTGGTGGCAATGTCATACAGATCTGTGGTTGATGGTACGTCTATGAAAACGTATGTCCCACTGCTTGTTGCTTGTGGCAAAGAATCAATCTCAACTGGCGACCATCACGTGATGATGTTCAGAATCTGCACACTTTCTGCTGTGAGGTGTTTGGTTAGCTGTGAATCTGTTTATGTACAGATCAGAGTTTGAAGGTGTGTGCCTGTGCATGTGTGAAGTGTGTAGAAGGGAGATCATCGTCCGGCTACGATGACCTTGTGGTTCTTGCTGATGGACAAGAATCACATTGGGAAGTTGTGGAACGGATACTCTTCATATACGCCAAATTAAACCCTGGTCACAGCTACGTTCAGGTACTATCATAGCACTGATGGCATAGTTCAACTTGCATTTTCTTTTTCACTAGTTTGTTGTGCAGTTTATTACTGTAATTTCTGGCCTACAATCTCTCCAGCATTTCATAATTTTGTTTAAAAGCTTCAAAAAATATTACGGTATAAGGCAGAACTGGACCATGACTACTGAAGTATCATTTAAGCCTAAAATGTATATGTTGTCTTTCAGTTTGTCACTGATTCTAGTTTTTGTTTTGGTATATTTTGTGATTTTATTTGGGTAGCTTTTTCTAGGAAGATTAATATTTGGTAAGAATTGTTTTGCAATTGACAGGGAATGAATGAAATCATAGGACCGATATATTATGCACTTGCCAACGACAGTGACGCAACTTGTCAAGGTATGATGCATCTAAATGTATGCGTGTTGGTGTGATGTGTTATTTATTAAATGTCTTGTGCACTGTGTATGTGAGAGAGTTACAGTGTGATTATAGACGTCAGTGTCATTTCTACAGGGTGGCATTGAAAAAACAGGACTGTTAGCCACTCAAAAAGGAGCCATTATACACTTGCCCGTAACTTTGACAAATGCCGACTGACTTTTACCATGTGATGCTATGCTAGCGCGGTATATGCTGTCATCGTGTGTCTGTCTGTCTGTCTATCTGTCCATCTCTCTGTTTGTCTGTCACAAATAGGAGTTCTGCAAAGATGGCTAAACCTAGGATCACACAAAAACGCCATACCATAGTGCAGGGACTCTAATTTGCCAATGCCAAAAATCTTGGCGAAATTCCAATGGGGTCACCCCAACATGTCACCCCCAACATGAGTGCCATATAGAGGTGGGTAGCTTCAGATTGGCGATTTTTGACTAACATCTTGCTATATCTCAGAAACTGTGCAAGATAGGGACATAGTTACTATATAAGGCTAATAGGAACTCGTATGCACTCTATCGAATGGTGCTATTTTCCGTGACATTGAGTGACTCCTAACTACCCCAAACCACCCAATTTTCCGAATTTTGTACCCCTTTTCATATCTTTGTAGTCGGCGGAGATAGACACTTTAAATTTGGTAGGCATGGCAGGTTGATAGTAGTAAGTCCCGCTAAGTCCTAGCCTGCAGATAACAAATCATCTGTGAATGGGGCATGGTCAGGTCACGTGAACCATTTAAATTTTGGTGGGCACCAACCATATCTTTGGAACGGCTGAAGCTAGAGTGATCAAATTTTGTACATCAGTAGGCTATATCAAGTCCCAACATACGGAGGACGAATCACCCTTAAAAGGGGCGTGGTCAGGGTCACTTGACCCATTTTTTAATTTCCCGCAATCATATTTGTGGAAAGACTGAAGCATCAGTCGCCAAATTTTGTATGCAGGTAGAATATATCAAGTGCTTGGCTTTCGATAACAGACTACTCTTTAATAGGCGTGATCATAGTCACATGACCCGTTTTTTAGAATATTCCCCTAATCATATTTTGGAACCAGTGAAGCTATACAACCCCAAATTTTGTGTGCTGATTGATACATAGGAGTACTAATGCATGCATTATAATATTATTATAATATTATTAGGAGTACTAATGCATGCATTATAATATTACCCCCAAAAAGGATGTGTGATGTGTTACGTGACCTCCTTAGCTTTTGGGAAACAAGGGATAATATCTCGTTAATGGTGCAAGATAGAGACATAGTTGCAATGGAAGACTAATACGAAATCGTATGTAGCCCATTGAATAGCACCATTGTCAATGCCCTTGAATGACCTTGAAGGTCACTTTTGCTGTGTGAAACCTTTATTTCTCCCATAGCTCGTGAAACGTAGCGTGAATTTACTATTACTGACATAGTGCATCGCGTGGTCCCTCTGCAGTAGCGGAGCTTCTTGTCAAAATTCTTTCAGTGTCAGACTCAGCACTAAATGTGTAATAGATTCATTTGTAATAATAAAGTCTATCACACTGTAAACATGTCACCTTGAAAAATGTTGAGTGTGTGTGGGATACTGACGTGGATGGAGGTTGACTATTATTGTCACCTTGAAAAGTATTGGGCATATTTTTCGACTGGCAGTGGCTAATAGTCTGAGTTTGTTTTGTGCTATCTTCTGGACTCGAGTGAGATTAACATTTGTTTGATTATTTTGAAATGCAGTCGTATTACAGTTATGTGCAACTTGTGAGTATTTAACGACGACTGTAGCAGTCGTTGTACAGTGTGTTTGGGTGTTTGATGAGTGATGATTGTGTGTCGTGTGCAGCTGAGATGGAGGCCGACACATTCTGGTGTTTCACAAACTTGATGAGTGAGATTCGTGACAACTTCAGTAAACATCTCGATCACGACCACGTCTTTGGTACCGGTCAGTCATTCACTCGTTATTATTATGGTCACCGGTCAGTCATCCACTCGTTATTTTGATGCTCTTCAATATGTCACAGTTCTCTCTGCATCTCTGATTTTTTACGTCAGCAGTAAAAAGGGTATGGACCGGTGCTGATCTCCGGTTGCTGAGGCAGACGGCCTGCGGGTGACGTTAGTCATAAACCCAGCAGTAGGCTGCCATTACTTTCTGCCAGCCCACGGTTACCTTCCCAGCTTCAGAGTATAACAGCCTTTGGCTGGTGTCAATTTCTGCGGTCTGGTGAACAGAGGCAGATGTGTGTGAACGGCTTGCCTAATGGTCACTGCTTGACAGCAGAATGACCAGGCATTGAACTAGCGACCTCTAGTCCAATGCTGTAGATATTTTTATCACGTGAACCTCCCTTCAGTTAGACCAGGCAAGGCCTGGCACACGAAATGTTTGGAATGCCTGTGCTTCAGACGAGAAATGGTTAACTTGATTTTGAGGTGATCTGAGTCAGTATCAGGGAATTTTTGTAGTTCAGTTTTTCAGTTATCAGTTCTGCTTTATAAATTTCATTTACTTTGCAGAACACACACTGCATATTGTTTTATGTACTGTAATTACATTACACAATTGTTCTAAATATACTTTTTTCTCAGTCTGTCAAGTAGGCTTAGTGTGTAAGTAACTTGACATTGTGCCAAAGAATATTGAAACAGCTGCGGTTGCTAGTAGTTTTTATGAAGCTACTCACTCAGTAATGTGGACATTAACATCAACATTATAGTGCTGTTTTGAAACAATGTTAGCACGCTGTAAGATATTAGTGAGAGTTCTTTGTCGTTTTTCCTAACAGTGGGATAACTTATTTTTATTGATTGTTGTATCTGCTGATAACTGAAGTTATTGACCGGTATATGGTGAGAGTGGGATGTGTGTAAAGTAGAGTAAAGTAAGTAAACAGTGTATAGCAGTTTAGCATCAACTTAGCTCTTCACTGCTACGGGAAACTCACATGCCATATGGGATCACACAGTGTTACCTGCCACCCGACAGAGGTGAGAATCCTGCCTTTACCCCCAGCGGAAGCAGGTACTCGATTTAGCGACCCCGGAGGGATGCAAGGCTGAGTTGACCTATGTTTCATGAACGGCACCGGCCGGGAATTGAACCTGTAAATCACAAGTCCAACGCCCTACCGCTGAGCCACTATGCAGACTTGTGGGATAATGACGTGGATGAAGGTTCATTATTATTTTTATCATTGTCATTATTATAAATGCCGGTATTCTGCGGACATCGTTGACAATGCTGGGGACTGTATAGAGTAGTAGTAACATCACGTTCTTGTGTAGCAGGCCTATTGCATGTTATCTCCAGTTATTGAAGGATATGTTAAACAGCTGAGTGTTTAGTTCATGTCTGAATGCCAGTTACGTCAAAGACGTTCTTTTAGTCACTGGCAATAAGTTCCACGTACGTGCTACAGCCACTGGAAATGCTCGGTTGCTGAGGATAATTTATCAGGTTGTTGTGTAGGAATGTTGATGCGAAAGTTTGACGACTGTCTGAAGGAGTCAGATGTGACAGTTTGGCTCAAGCTTCAGCAGCAGGACATCAAGCCGCAGTACTACGCATTTCGTTGGCTCACGTTGCTACTCTCTCAGGAATTTGAACTTCCAGGTATGGCCTGTTCAGACAGTTGAATATGTCACCACTTAAAGACAGACAGATATGTCACTGCATTGCATAGTGTATCCCCAGCATGAGGACCACTGCTATCTCCATGGTAACAACTGGTTCCCCTCATTTGTTCCTCCATTTGTTCTAGAAGAGAACGTTTGGAGGTAAGTGATAGAGTTATTTCTACAGGTTTGATGCTTTTTCTGTGACCTTATCAATAGTGGCTCAAAGCACTGACTGTAATCAGTGGCCTAGCCTCATCCTTTTGTTCATCCATGTAAAAAGCTGAGTGTTTATGGCACCAAATAACAGACTGATTGGGGGTGGACGGGGCAGGTCCGGTACTGTGGGCGGGAGGTCCCCGGATGCTTCTTTTGTTTTATTTAGCTAAGAAGCATTCCAAAGCCAGACCAACACAGAAAAGAGAGTCATTAGGCACTGATATGTTATAGGAACTGATGAACAGCAATTACACAAGAGATCACGTTGGACTAATAAATGGGTTTTGTGGTGGTTGGTTAGTTTCCACCTTGTTGTAGGCGCTAGCGTAATGACTTAAATGAGCCTCCCCTATCCTTTTATATTTTGGGTCGTCGCTGAACAAAAACGCAATGAGGTCGAGAGGTTACTGTATTGTTGGCGGAACTAAATCTCCACCCAAGACCTTGTCCCTGATGTAGCCTATTTTTGTGCTAAAGGGGGACACTAATCTCTCAACCGATTAACCATCAGACTGATCTGCTTTGTGACCTGCTTACAGTCTAGTAGTAGGGGTGCAATACAAATACCTTAGTGTGTGTTACTGTTGCCGTTTACTTCTTTCTTTCTCGTTGTTACTGTTGTTTGATGATTTTGTTACAATTCACACTATAATCATCACATCCTAGCATAATACACCATTTAATAATATTCATTATTCACATTGAGACTACAGATTCGCACATAGCATGGTTTGCATGTCTGTCTGTTTGTATTTGTGTTGGGCAGACGGGTGAGCTGTGCAAAGACGGCTGAACAGATTGAGATGCTGTTTTGGGAGCAGACTCATGTGAGCCCAAAGAACCATATTTTAGATGTGGATCCAGATTCCATATGGGATGGGGCACTTTTGACTGGGATGTGTGCCAGCCCATTGTATTGTACCTTTGCGTATGAGTGCATTCCACGTTGTTCACCTGCTGCCATGTGCGAATGTGCCTTCCAGCGCACGTGACGGAAGAGTGCCCAGGTTTGGAATGAGTGGGGAAAGAAAATCAGGGAAGCAGTCAGCTAACGGAGGCTTGCCTCCAAAATTCTGCAAAAAGTGACAATGCTGCGTTAAGATTTTTATTTTGTGTTTACTGATGATTGATGTGTCTCCGTCTTTAGTCCATTGTCGTTTATGTTTTTAGTTCTGTTTATTTGTGTTGCAAAGTATTTTTTGATGTTGACGAAATAAAGATTTGTACAACGTTGGCATTAAACTATTGTGTGTATGCGTGTGTTAGACGTACTGCGGCTG
>Ga0209780_1005097_pt1 | contig 10298 bp, 7 predicted proteins | sample WorMetexBAHAMAS2_FD_187384 | JGI IMG/M metagenome (GOLD analysis project Ga0209780, IMG submission 187384) | Marine gutless worms symbiont microbial communities from Max Planck institute for Marine Microbiology, Germany - Inanidrilus exumae... | ecosystem: Host-associated > Annelida > Digestive... | reverse complement strand
ATAATAATAATGTACGTTTATTTGATTGACGACATAACGTGCAATCTACAATTAACATCCGCCATGCATGGCGGCACTAGGCTATACATAAGGGTTAAGCTCGGCTAAATTGCTGCCACATTATGGCGCACAACGGTTGATAACCGCACCGGCTTAACCTCGTGAACACTCACCAGATGGCGCGACCAGCACTCATCCGATAGAGTTGCTCACTGCTCAACTTATCGACCCCGAAAGGATGAAAGGATAAGTTGGCCTAGTTGGCTGACCTATAGCAGACGGCTTATCCACATAAGTGGTCACCCGTCAGCTATAGGTTGTGCGTGGGGCAGGGAAAGTTCGCCAGTCAAACACTGGCATTCTACCACTGAGCCACGCAGCCAACATAGTGGTATTAAAACTGTCGGCTTCACTTTGTGGTGTAGCAAATAATAAAGAACGGCTAGTTTGTGAATTCGAAGCTGTTTTTCTGCTGTTCTTGTTGTAGTTCTTTGAGGGCAAGGAGCTGCGCTTGAAGCAGGAATATTTCCTTGTTGCTGCAACGCTGCAAGACATTCTTCGACGTTTCAAGTCTGCAAAATACGGCGTCCGTGATCATGTCAGAACGTCATTTGAAATGTTTCCAGCAAAGGTATTTATGAAGTGGCTGTTAAGTAATGGATTTTTGACTTACTTGATACCAGCTATCACAAGAGATATGCCATGGAGTTTATTTTTTGGGTGATTTTTATGTAGTTATTTGCCTGAAGCAAAGCATAGCTTTGAGCAAATTATGGAAATAGACCACTGTGCAAAAGCAGTGTTTACACATTTGGGTATAACTCCGCCAAAGTGAACCGATTTGGATGAAATCTGGAGCACTGTGAGCACGTTGTCTGGGGCTGGGGCTGGCAGACTATGGGAGCGATCCGCGCAGTAACGACAGTTGGAGAGGCAGTCCAAATTTTGTTTTTTTTGTCAAGTAAATTTCGCTCGATTTCCCGTTGGATAGATTTTATGATATTTGAACACAACAATGTCGATCTGTGATATGGTGAAAACTTTTGGAACAGAATTTTGAAAATTTTATTGTAAGGGTTCATTTTTCCAAAGAAATGCAAAAATTGCTCAGAAAAGTTCCATTTGTTGTGATCTCACGCCGTAATAACTCCACAATGATTACAGATAGCCGCACTGACTGCTTCGGGCAAATACTGTATTGTGTCATTACACACAATACAGCCTCCTAGTTAAGTATTGAAGTTAACGTGGATTTGTAGGCAATATGTGTGATTAATTAACACGGGAGTTCGGTGTAATGTGTGTGAAACAATGTCAAGAGATGGGCTGAATGAATAGAAACTAAACAGATTGTCACGTGTCAATTGAAGTTGAATTGGTCGTTGTGTGATGGTCAACTCAACTTAGTCAATCAGTCGTTGTGTGGTGGTTTGGTGATGTTTGCCGTGTGTGTTGTGTCTGTCTGTCTGTGTGCCTAGGTGGCTATACAGCTGAACGATACACATCCATCACTGGCGATTCCTGAGCTGATGAGGTTGTTGGTTGACGTAGAGCGATTACCGTGGGACAAGGTCAGTAGACGTCAACGTCCTGAGAGATTAACTCTTCATTTTCATTCTTTCCTGTTTTCGTTTTTTATGCCTTCATCACCCAACAGCGTCGTTGAAGAAGACATGATGTTCTTGTCTGTCCGTCCGTCCGTCACATTCGTCCGTTCGTTCATCCGGACAGATCTTGTTACCACAATGTCTCGTGAACAGCTTGAGCAGTCTCAGTGAAACTTAGCGGGAATATTCACTAGCACCTAGTTGATGACCTGATTAGATTCTGAAGGTCAAAGGTCAAGGTCACAGCAATCGTTTGAGATAGAGACAGCATCCACGTCAACGTTTGTGTGTCGATGTTCATCTTCTAGTTTAGTAACGGCATGAAACAGTAACAGACTTCTAGTACATGTTGTTAAATATTATCAATATTCACTTGAGTATTGTCATCTGTCTGTCTGCAGTGAGGTTACTTGTGATGATTGACATGTATTGACATGGTGTCTGGTCAGGCGTGGCAGACCGTCTGTAGTACAATGGCATACACCAATCACACGGTCTTGCCGGAAGCGTTGGAACGTTGGCCCGTTACGCTGCTGGAAAGACTTCTACCTCGTCACCTGCAGATTATCTACGAAATCAATGCCAAGTTTCTTGACGTAAGCTTATCTATCGGCTTTATAATGTAGACGGTCGCTCGTTGTTTCCAATGCTAACAAAAATGTTTTTTTGTGAGCTGAAGATCATGCCAAGTTGTCATTCTGATGTGTGTGTATGCAGTTTATTCACTTTAGTTGAGATGTTGTTTTAGCCTTCAACACTTTCAGACTGTTGACTGAGTTTCACGACAGCAAAAATAACACTGCATCAGTTTTTCGGGCGGTGTTTGAGTTGTGCTGTCATCTCATACTTTTACTGAACGAAAACAACAACAATAACCTGGTTTATCTGACATTTTCACTGTGAACAGATGATTCCATCAAGACTTCAAAAAACAGCCATAACCCTGTACCATTAACTCATCACACAAAACGTTATAATAATTTAACAGTGAACTGGTCTAGTGAGGCTCATATCATTGATTATTGATTAGTAGTGAACGTGTGTGTGTGTGTGTGTGTGGTCTGGAGGTGAAGTGATTAGTAGTGAACGTGTGTGTGTGTGTGGTCAGGAGGTGAAGGCTCGTTGGCCTGGCGATGATGATCGTCTACGTCGCATGTCTCTGGTGGAGGAAGGCAAGGAGAAGAGAATCAACATGGCGCACTTGTGCATTGTGGGAAGCCACGCAGTCAACGGAGTCGCACAGATTCACTCGGACATCATCAAAAGCACCACGTCAGTTTAATACAACCCAACACTGCTGTTCATGACCACCACATGCACCTGTCTCGTCACTCTATCACTCACCTGTTGTTTTACAAATCCTTCACCTCGTATGGGCTCCGGGGCGGTAATGTGCCTTGATTTATTTGTTGATTTCTGTGCTATATAAATAGTTTGTTTGTTTACTTCTTTAACTTTCTTCATTACTTTCTTGTTTTCTTATACTTTCTTTCTTACTTACTTACTTTATTGCTCGTTTACTTCCTGACTTATCTATCTACTTCTTCCAGAATAGGCCCCCTGTGGGTCCCGGGGCTGTAAGTGGGTAAGTGTCTAAGTAAGTAAGTAAGTAAGTGACAAATTTATGAAGCACCAAAACCAGAATAGGCCCTCTTTGTTTCCAGGCTGGAGGTCGTATAGGCTACAAAACCAGTCTTTAGTTTTTTTGGGTTCACTTTCTGTTGTAGTATATTTTGTTACAGATGCATGTTTGCTTTGTTGTGTTTGTTTCAGTTTGTCAGTACTAAGCCAAGAGATTGGCTGGGAAGAACGTCTGTGAAATGTCCAGTTTTGTGTCTGGTGGGACGTGAAACCTCAGCTCTGTCAATGAATCAATTCACAAATCCTTCACCATCTTCCTCCCTCACGGTTGTTGTCATGATCTCAAGCTCAGGCTGGACCTTCCTTTCTCAAGTTGTTTTTTCTGCTATAGTGTGTGCTAGTTACCATTACCTGCTGACTTTTACATTTCATATTTATGTTTTTGTTTCATAGTTTAACAGCAATAGGCAATAGACTTACAGCTGGTTTACCTGGGACACCTGGTGTACGTGTGATGCCTGGTGTACCTGGGACACCTGGTGTACCTATAATTAACTGTCACTACTCAAAGTCATTCAATAGTCATTTACTAAATGGAATACTAATGTGCCACGTTTTCAGTACAAGGAGCTTGAAAGTGATGTTGGTAAAGGATTGGTGAAACGTATTACGTCAAGTCCACATCGTTTACTAGAAGTCTGAATGCCAGATGCAGTCCCTGTTTCTCAGCACCAAGACATGTTTGAGGCATCCCAGAACCGAGTCTACATGTCGGCAGTGTTGTTTGATGTGTTTGATGTTGTTGGTGGTTTGCTTGTCCAGTTTCCATGATTTCTATGAAATGTGGCCAGAGAAGTTTCAGAACAAGACGAACGGTATAACACCGAGACGCTGGCTGCTGCTCTGCAACCCTTGCCTTGCTGACGTCCTTGTCGAGGTAGTTGCACTGTCAAGGTAGAGGTGGTTGAACTGTCGATGTGGTTGAACTGTCAAGGTAGAGGTGGTTGAACGGTGGAGGTGGTTAAATTGTCGAGGTAGTTGAATTGTCGAGGTGGTTAATCTAATCATCCACATGTGTTTGTGACATGAGTCATAAAGGAAAAATGACCAGAGTCCATTGGTCAGTGAAGTGACTCGTTGTGGTCAGTGCTTTGAGTGGTCAGTGACGAGATGGACGTCGGCCTGTATGAAAGGTTCTGCTCTGGAAAGAAGAAAGACGTGGATCCAGCTGAACTGGACAATGACTGTTGATTATTGATTTGATATTTACTATTTTAAGTCAGTAACTGAAGAATGCCTGTGTATTTGTTCAACTACAGTCGATAATTTTTCTGTTGCAGAAAATTGGTGACAAATTTATCACGGAATTGTCGGAGTTGCGGCAGTTGGAGAAATTTGTGAATGACAAAGGCTTCATTGCAATGCTGGGCAAAGTGAAACAGGTTTGGATGATGATGTTGTGGTGTTGGTAGTTGTTTACTGGGCTCCTTGTGCTTGCTGCCTCTCATAGCCAGCTGGAGGCGTGGCGCGTAGTGATACATACTGCAGGCCGTCTGTGCCTGGGATCTGCGCTCGGCCTGCAACGACCTACTTCTTGTGGGTATTTGTTTACAACTGAATGCCAATTGTCTGCCAGTGATGGCAATCAGTTGAATATTCATGTTGCATAAAAAAACCAAATCATACGAGCTCACTAGAACACATCAATGGCACTGTGAAGAAAATATTTCAGGCAAATGTTGTTGTGTAAGTTCGTAATAAGATGTTATAGCGACGTAAGTGTTTAAATATTCTATTGAATTTAAGTGTGTCACGTGCTTGATGTAGGAGAACAAGATGAAGTTGGCAGCGTACATTGAGAAGCAGTATGGCGTGGTGGTGGACCCGTCGTCGATGTTTGATATTCAAGTGAAACGTATTCACGAGTACAAGCGACAACTGATGAACATTCTGCACATCATCACTCTGTACAACCGACTCAAGAAGAACCCAAACATGCTCTTTGTACCTCGAACCATCATGATGGGAGGCAAGGTCAGACACTGGTCTATGTGTGTGATAGTAACAACAATAATAATAATCTATATATAATAATCAGATTGTGAAGATGTGACGCCACGCGCGTGGCTTACGTGGACGGTCGGAAAGACGGGCGGCGAGCGCAGACCGGCTGCGGCCCGGAATAGAGGGCTTGGGCGGAGGCGGGAAGCCAAAATCGCGATGTCACGCCATGGGCGTGGCTTACGAAGACATACGGGCGGGTTCAGGCAATCCCACCGCAGAGCGGCGTGACGGCTAGTAATAATAATAGTGATAGTAAGTGGTTAGAGAACTTTGATGTAAGGCTGTCTGGGGGTAAGGGGGTGGATTTTTCACGGGGGACATCATGATGTCACACCGGCCAGTCGAGAGCATTGCAGTCAGCTGCAGCAGTTGCGATGTCATGCCGTTATTGAGGATTGAAAGATTCTTGTTGCTGCATGCACTACAGCATAGAGTCTCAATGCTTTTCAGTGGGTGGGACAACTCCCACAATTGCCCCCTTCGCACGGGGATCTGGACGCCGTCTAATACATGGTTACTTTAACGCACGTAAGTCAGCCCACAAATGACATTTAGATTGGTTCAGCCGGTTTTTTTGCACATCTCAACCTTCTGCTGTGGAACAAGCTGGTGAAGCTGCTGATGAATACAACTAGCTGACTGTCTGACTGTTGACTCTGCTGTTGTACCTCCCACACCGAAGTTGGTGGCAGGTTATGTTTTCACCGGCGTTGGTGAACAACTTCCTGGCGCCAATTCAAGTCCGATTGTCATCAAACTTGGTCAGTTGTACCCTTGGTCGCAGTGGACGAGGTGATTAATTTTTGAAAGGTCAAGGTCAATGTGCGAGGTATGCACTCTACTGAGCCCTTCTAATTCTGTTCAGCTTCATTGATGTGTATTTGTGTAGTGCTGATGATGTCACGTGACTGGCTGATTGGCAGTGTCCATAGAGTTGCATGTCTGGCCATCGGTCTGTGTTGTCAGTGAGTGTTTGTTTACATGTCCACAGGCCACGTCACGTGACTGGCTGATTGGCAGTGTCCATAGAGTTGCATGTCTGGCCATCGGTCTGTTTTGTCAGTGAGTGTTTGTTTACATGTCCACAGGCGGCGCCAGGTTATCACACGGCAAAGCTGATCATAAAGTTGTTTAACAACGTGGCACGAACTGTCAACAATGATCCAATCATCGGCCGACGACTCAAATGTGTCTACTTGGAAAACTACCGCGTCACTCTGGCTGAGAGGATCATACCCGCGGCAGACTTGAGTGAGCAGATATCGACGGCCGGCACTGAAGCGTCAGGAACTGGAAACATGAAGTTCATGGTACGACTGCTCCTCGTCAAACTACTTCAGTCTAGTGTTGATCGATTTGTTTTACATTGTAAAGAAAATACAAATGGGTAACCCTTAACATTTTATCTGTTTGCTGTACAGGGTGGGTCAAAAACTGCACGCCTACTGTTTGTCAACAAATTGTGCTATAAGGTGTACCAGTAAAGGCTGTTTTGTCAGATTTGAGTGACACATGCAGTATCACACAAGCACATAATATTTTTTACTGTTATTAAATATTCTATGCACAGCGTCATACTCGATGCCAAGCTGAGACACTGGTACATTCAGTAAAGATAGCTAAATTCTGATTTAAAAGTTGAGAACAGAAAAACAGTGGGGTCATTTGCCGTGATGCAACGTGTCGTGCGGGTTTGTCAGCGACAGCTGAGCTACTTGTTTAAATTCTGCCCCAATCGTATAATTGTAATTGGTGAAGCTAGGCACTTCAAATTTTGTGTACTGATTGATACAGAGGAGTACGAGTGCATTACTTCCAAAAAGGATGTGTTCATAGTCACGTGACCTCTTTAAATTTTGGGAAGTAAGTGATAATATCTAGGAAATGGTGCAAGATAGAGACATAGTTGCAGTGGAAGACTATTAGGATATCGTATGTGGCCTATCGAATTGCACTATTGCCAGTGCCCTTGAATGACCTTAAAGGTCACTTTTGGTGTTTGAAACCTGTATAACTCCTATTGTTCATGAAACATTGCACGAATTTACTAACATAGCACGTTGCACGGTCCCTCTGTGGTAGCTGAGCTTTTTGTATCACATTTTTAGGTCGACTTTTCTGAGTCGACCTAATAAAATATGTCTCAAATGTCCTCCCGTCCGTCCGTCCACAAAAAGTTTCTTTGATTTCAATGAAGTTTTGTATGTAGGTAGAGGTCGATGAGTGATGTATGATGGTATGCAATATGACCCGATCCAAGGTCAAGGTCACGAGCCCTTGAAAGTCGGAAATTCGGCCGTTTTCAAAGGCTATCTTCTTCTCCATTTATGATGGGGGCTGGCAAATGACCACGGATTCTTAAATTAGGGCACAATACATACAGCCTATTATTGCCGGATTTTCGATTTTTGTCCTAGTTTTTGTGTAACGTGACATTGAAGTTGGCAGTAAGTAGGAGTCGACTGTCAGTCCCGTATGGGGCTAATTTATTTGTTATTAGCACCATCATAGTGAAAAAGATGGGTGTGCAGCTTTTTTGGCTCACCCTATATCTTCAGAATGTATTTTGTTGTTTTCAACTTGTGAAATACGAGTGTAAATGGATTATAAGTAAAATTTAATCTGTGGAGGGTTATGCTGTTTTAATAAATGACTGCACATTTTGGTCTGTGACGTTGACGTATGGTGCGTAGTTGAATGGCTCTCTGACAATTGGAACACTTGACGGTGCCAACGTGGAAATGATGGAGGAAATGGGAGAAGAAAACATCTTCATCTTTGGAATGAAAGTCGACGAAGTTGAAGCTCTGCGCAAAAAAGGGTTTGTATTCATTAATATGTCTTTGTCTGTGTGTATGTCTGCGTGTATGTGTCTAGGTGTCTGTGTCTGTGTCTGCGTGTCTGTGTCTGTGTCTATGTTTGTGTCTAGATGTCTGTGTCTTTCTGTGGGTGTCTGTGTGTCTGCATGTCTGTGTCTGTGTGCATGATGTGTGTTGCCTCCGAGAAGTAGTGAGTCGTGACTAGCGAGGATACCACCCTAGGGTTAGGGTTAGCGTTAAGGTTTAGGGTTAGGGTTAGAGTTTATTCAGTAAACTATCCAACATGGAGTGATTGAACTAGCACACTGGGTGCACGTTGTCTCACTGCAGTGCATGCTGGGAACTGAGTGCACGTTCAGCCTAAGCAACAGATGTGTATTTAACAATATTTGGTTTGCTTATTGTTTGTAGACATCAACATACTTGATTATCTAGGCTATGGTGCAGATTGAGTAACATTTTATCAGTCCACCCTGTAGGCAGCTGCTGTGAGCGGATTGCCCACTTGCAAATGCTATGTAGGAGAGATATCCACTCATGGATGACTTCCCAACATGGCGTCAATGGACTTGTACATTGGTTGCACAGCCTGAGTTGAAAGTTTCTGAGATGTTTGAGTGTCTAGAGTGGATGTCTGTTGTTCAGTTACAATCCTCGTGATTACTATGAGAAGAACATGGAACTGAAGCAATGTATTGATGAGATTGCTAGTGGCTTCTTCTCACCTGAAGACCCTGCGTTGTTCCGTGACCTCGCAAGTGCATTACTCAACCACGACAGGTACACACACCTGGCTGTAATGTAATCACACAGACAGGTACGCACACCTGGCTGTAATGTAATCACACAGACAGGTACACACACCTGGCTGTACTGTAATTAAACAGACAGGTACGCACACCTGGCGGTAATGTAATCAAACAGACATGTATGCACACCTGGCTGTACTGTAATCAAACAGACAGGTACGCACACCTGGCTGTATTGTAATCAAACAGACAGGTACACACACCTGGCTGTAATGTAATCACACAGACAGGTACACACACCTGGCGGTAATGTAATCAAACACACAGGTACACACACCTGGCTGTAATGTAATCAAACATACAGGTACACACACCTGGCGGTAATGTAATCAAACAGACATGTATGCACACCTGGCGGTAATGTAATCAAACAGACATGTATGCACACCTGGCTGTACTGTGATCAAACAGACAGGTACGCACACCTGGCTGTATTGTAATCAAACAGACAGGTACACACACCTGGCTGTAATGTAATCACACAGACAGGTACACACACCTGGCGGTAATGTAATCAAACAGACAGGTACGCACACCTAGCTGTACTGTAATCAAACATACAGGTACACACACCTGGCTGTAATGTAATCAAACATACAGGTACACACACCTGGCTGTAATGTAATCAAACAGACAGGTACACACACCTGGCTGTAAAGTAATCAAACATACAGGTACACACACCTGGCTGTAATGTAATCAAACATACAGGTACACACATCTGGCTGTAGTGCAATCAAACAGACAAGTACGCACACCTGGCTGTACTGTAATCAAACAGACAGGTACACACACCTGGCTGTAATGTAATCAAACATACAGGTACACACACCTGGCGGTAATGTAATCAAACAGACATGTACACACACCTGGCTGTAGTGTAATCAAACAGACAGGTACACACACCTGGCTGTAAAGTAATCAAACAGACAGGTACACACACCTGGCTGTAATGTAATCAAACAGACAGGTACACACACCTGGCTGTAATGTAATCAAACAGACAGGTACACACACCTGGCTGTAACGTAATCAAACAGACACGTATGCACACCTGGCTGTACTGTAATCAAACAGACAGGTACACACACCTGGCTGTACTGTAATCAAACAGACACGTATGCACACCTGGCTGTACTGTAATCAAATAGACACGTATGCACACCTGGCTGTAGTGCAATCAAACAGACAGGTACGCACACCTGGCTGTACTGTAATCAAACAGACAGGTACACACACCTGGCTGTACTGTAATCAAACAGACCGGTACACACACGTGGCTCTCTTGTACTGTACGTGCTGTTGCTGCTGCTGATGTAATAAGTTTTGTTAAGTAAACAAGGTGTCACCCTAACGGGACGTAACACGACTGGGCCGCCATGTAGCCGTGGAGCTGGAGGCGGCATGACGTTATTGGC
>Ga0209780_1005096_pt1 | contig 10299 bp, 8 predicted proteins | sample WorMetexBAHAMAS2_FD_187384 | JGI IMG/M metagenome (GOLD analysis project Ga0209780, IMG submission 187384) | Marine gutless worms symbiont microbial communities from Max Planck institute for Marine Microbiology, Germany - Inanidrilus exumae... | ecosystem: Host-associated > Annelida > Digestive... | reverse complement strand
AAAAATCTTAAGATAAACTTAGGATGAACTTACGAAAAACATAAGATGACCTTAATAAGAAAAATGCAATTTCTCAAAAATGACTTAACATTTCTTTACAGAATATTATTGTCTGCATATATATAGAAAGAACTTGGTAAGTTATAAGATTGCTTTAATAAATTATATGCCAAATTCTATGAAAATCTTAACCTTATAACTTAGGAAAAACTTAAGATAAACTTAGGAAAAACTTATGATAAACTTAGGATTTTTCCTAAGATTTTTTTTGTGAATCGGGCCCCTGGATGCTACGGTTTCAAGTTGGAATAAACTAATGTTTCAGAACCAAGATTATCGCTGTTAGCAATATCAGAGACGCTGCATTTCAAGCGTACGTGCACAGCGCTCAAAAAGTTTCTTTTATTATTTTTGTCGCGCATCATCATAGCACAGATATACACAGCGCGACACTTTTCAGCGATTTGAAAACTTCCTAATTCCCATACCTCATAAAATACAACATATGTTAGCTAAAATATGTTTGCACATGAATCGTTAAACGTATGCGGCTGTAATATTGAAGTTGTATGGATGATGAAGGCATTCTCGAAGTCATTTAGGCTATGTTAGTTGTAATGTCTCAGAAACGATGCAAGATAAAGACCATTGATATGAAGTGATATATGTCCTGTCAAATAGCGCCATTTTGATGACAATCAGTGACTATTGCGTGTGCCTTTTAAAATGCAATTAATTCTTAGCTGGTTTGCGAGAAATGGCAATTGTGTGCAAATTTCCCGAATATTCGTGAGCTCACAAATCATGAATTCTTTACTTCAGCTGTTTTTCAGTTTGGCAACAAAGTGAAATGACTTTTTTTCGGATTGTTCCAATAAAGATTATTACTTACTGTAATTGTGTCCGTTCATTTGTCCATCTGAGCTCTTTCATTTGGATGACATAGGCCTAATTTTGCGCATCGGTTTTCTACAGTGCTAAAATTACTAAGCTAGCTGTACCTGTCGACTTTGTAGGTGACTGAACACTGGTCGTATCGTATCGTTTTATTAGATGTCTATAAACTCGACCAAGTTGCAACTTAAGTTCTTTTAGCAACGAAAAATGTTTGTTGTCGTATGATGTTATTATAGCAACAACTACAAGCTGTAGATGTTTCCAGTAGCATTCGCCCCGGGCGGCACATTGCAGGGGTTGGTATTTCGGACAGGACATTCAAAAAATTCACACGAGACAGTAGGCCTACATATTAGTTGCAGGAGTTTTCACTTTTGAAAGCTGGCAAATGTTGTGATGTACTGATTGAAATGTCATTGGTGTTCCGTGTCGCGTGATGGCAAGTTATGCTGGTATTCAGAAACCACACGTATGATTGATAATTAGGGTCGTGGGGAGTCGGAGGCAACATGAATGGTTGTCCGGGCGCCACCAAGGCTCGCCTCGCCTCGCTACGGAATGTTGGCATCGCGCAATGAAGTTGCTGTGAAATACAACAGCAAGACAAGGCAACCATAGATATCAGACTTCGCCCGCGGTGAGCAATCTCACTTCGCGGCCGATAATAGACTTGTCCTAAGCTCGTAATCAAGCATCTGCCCCTGTCGTGTGTCGCTGCATTGACCAGTCCATTTCCGAATTATTCGGGTATTAGGCTAGTCGGGCACATGTTTCCCCAAAATTGCCCCTTTCCCTCATGGATAGTCACCCCACGTAACACACTGTTTCTCGGGCCAAGCTCACTCATCATCTCCAACGGCATCTGGATCGGTTCAGCCGTTTTTGTATGGCCGTTTTTGTATTTTTATCGCTACGCTTTCCTACGTTCATGCATCAAAATAACTAGTACATTATTTTGTTTCTCCGACAGTGTTCACGGTTACCATAATAACAGTAGCTACAGCAACATGCGTTTCGGTAATTCTTCCCATTAATCGTCAAATTTCTCCGTTCTTATTTTACTTTAGTTTGCGAGTAACTTCGAAATAGTTAGTCAAAATTATGAACTTTAATAATAGGAAATTGAATTCTGCCCGACTTTACTGTCAATAAGTAAATTTAAGCGAAATCGGTCCTTGGTAGCGAAATTCATACCTCTATACGGCCCATTATAAAACCGGAAGTACAATACGTATCGCAACGACGCCGGAGGAGGACCGAGCCACGGCCATAGGCAACATGCACAAAACATTTGGAAAGATCGCTCGTGTGGTTACGGCGATATCCTGGCGGACAGACACACATAGACACACACACACAGGCTTGCTCATCACAATACTTCGCAACCGCTCCCGCGGGCGAAGTAAATATTATCCAAATAGAATATATATTGAACGGTAATAGGCTACTGATCTAACCGTATTTTATTGTGTATTTTTCTCGCATTTTAACGAGGTAAGTATGTAAGTAGGTAAACATTTATAAAGCGCCGTAATCATTTAAACGTAAATGAACCAAGAGACGCCGGGTTAGCTGGGTTTTCACTCGTTCCTGTCACCCGTCTCGTTGTCTTTTTCCGACGCGACCTCTTGGCGGTTTGTGGTAGTCGAACAACGTTGACTAAGGTCGGGTCTGAGGGTAACGTAAGCCGGTCAAGTGCGATCGGTGTTTCGTGGAGCCATCCATGCCCGCTCGCCGGGTGCTTATGGCCTGCTGCTGCTGCTGCTGCTGCTGTGAGGGATGCGTGGCTTGTTCGTTACGGTCGACGATCGCCATCTCCGCCGCCCGTCGGACGTCTATTAGTCGTACGCGCCGGGCATGAAATTGTCTTCCTAAATTGAAACTGGGTCCGACGTTTTGTCACCGACGCCGACGCCGAAACGACGCAACGCCGGCTGCGGCTTGAGGCCCAGAACGATAGAGGGACGTTAAGGCAGCATCGATCAGCTGTAAATGACGTGACGGTCTGGGACGGTGGTCATGATGGTGATCTGGGTCTTCTAAGTTGTAGTTCTGCTGGTCTCGATAATCCATTGTTATACCGAACACATTATGTTGCGCGGTGGCGCTGCGACTGACAGGTCGCGGGTTTGACTGCCAGCCGGCCCGCTTTTACATAACATAGGCCAACTCAGCCTTGCATCCCTCCGGGGCCGCTAAATCGAGTACCTGCTTCGACTGGGGAGAGGGGGTAAAAGGGGGATTCTCATCTCTGCCTGGTGGCAGGTAACACTGTGTGATCCCGTATGGCATGCGAGTTTCCCGTAAAGGTGAGGCAGAGTTGTTTGCTAACTGCTATGCACCGATTTACTTCTTTTACTTTTTTTACTTTAGTGGGCCGATAGAGTGATCGGTTCGTTATGTGTCCGTCCATGCGTCGAAATTACCTTTCAGCTAGATATTTGGCACGCTGGTTAATCTTGACACTGCCTATGTGAAATTCGATCGTCAAAATCATAGTTGGGAAAAAATCACAGGAGTAAAAACATTTCGGCTATGCATGCATGTCACGAGGCAAAACAAAGGCACCGTCGTCATAAAACAGAACTGAATTTTAAACGGTAAGTAAGTAACATCGGTAGGTATTTCCTGTGAATGTTGAGTTCTCTGTGCGGTCAGTGCGACCTCGATTGAGTGTTTTCTAGTTATACGAGTGGCAATTCGTTATCGGTGCCGGTCAGCTTCACTGAAGTTCTGAAGCTCACTGTCCCGTCTGTATCTATAAATGAGAAAAATATAATAATTATTAATAACTAAATAGCCCGCTGTATTGTAAGATCTCATACTGACTGTTCCACCACTATATCACACACATACTCTGGGCCGGTGCATGCTGTCATATCTGCCTTCGGCATGTATAATCTACGCTGCTGATGGGAGCCTACCGCCCACTGCAACAAATCACTTGAGCTGGGCGGAGCTATGCTTCCGTCGTAAACTGTTAATCAGTCAAACGATCAATCAGTTAGTCAATCACTCGAAACAGATTTATAAAAGTGCCATAATAAGTACCGGAGTATTCCAGTCTGAGATTAAAGTAAGCTGCCCCCGTGTCTCGCCTACCGCTGGGTCAGGGTCTTAGAGGGTCGGGGACCGGTAAGTCGGGTGGGGTTAACCACAAGGGTCTGCGACCGACGTGACCCGTGCCAGGGCTGGACGGCAAGTGATCGAAACGCGGCCATGTAATTAGCCTAACGGCGCGTGTTAGATTGATTCAGAGACGGGCATCACTCCTGCGTCTCGTCTTAGCCGCATCCGAGAAACTGCATCAGCGACGTATCGGGCTTAGGCGACACGCGGCAGATCGACCACAACGGATTAGCGTCGACTCGACCGCTTCTGAGTTATATGCGTCCAGCTGAGTGGTTTTAGCACCGTTATAAGGTGCGAACCTCGTTGAAAACGGTTGCCGCAACTCTCGCCGCAATCATCATGGCGTCGGTTGCACTAGCAGCAACCGCCAGTAGCGCCAAGAGGGCCGGGGACAGGAGTGGTCAGTGTCCATGGTCCCGGGAGGGTCAGGGGCCCGTCTTACGCGAGAAAAGTCGATTTTGACAGCGTAATTGAACTATTTGCTAGTCGCAAAGCATGTAAAGTTCCTCTTTTCTAAAGTGCGTTGTGCATACTTAGTATCATGAACAGAAACGCTCTGTATAGACAGTACAGTACACATTACATGTACTTGATTCAAGCTGTAGCCATTTTCACGGTCTGTTATTATGTACGGTGTACACATTTGTAGTAGTTTTCACTTTTAATGTCAGTAACGGGGTATTAGAGACGAGATGTGAGTGTATAGACTGCAGGGACCCGGGAGAGCTATACATGTAACTGTCACGGGCCCGCGTTAGCTGTCGACGGCCCTGGCACCGTGTGTCTAGAACGTCGATTCATAGGGACCCTCGGCAATAATGTTGAGTTGGACGCCAATGTTTTGGATCTCTTGCTCATTCGATTATCATTACCTCGCAATGGCTCCATATTTTACGTCCATTCACAAATTTCTTTCTTCCTAATCTATTTAATCGTGTAATTTTCGTCACTCGTTTTAGGGTTGAGGGATTTGGGTCGCCGATATTCGAACCCATTTACCGCTGCGATCAATAACAACAGGGCGATGCGGCCTTTCGTCAAACGTCTTTGACCGCATAGTTACCGTCAACAGCAACTTTACATGCCTATCGTACAGATCAATGGCTTTCAAATAGAAGCTTCTCTTTCTGCCGCTTCAACCAGTCTTCTGTGGCTGACTTCAGTTCTTCGCCACAAGAGAACTGCTTGCGCTTCAGGTAGCACTTCGAATTTTAGAACAGATGCAAGTCACATGCAAATCAGGTCTGCCGAGTGAGCCGCGTGGGTAAGCTCCTGAAATCCACACTGACGGCCAAGTCGTGTGTGCGGGAGCACCACGAAGAAGTAGAACACTGGCACTCACCAATGACCATTCGTCGAATTTTTTTCATGGATCGAATCATGCAGCCATTGCAGGAAATCAGCATAGTAAGCATCTCTGACTTTGGCTGAACTTTGAAGTTTGAACTACCTGGACCGCGGGGATTCATTGCTTGAACCGTTCCTTTGTCTCGGAGTCGTACATGAATCTAATTTTATAGCACCGCATTTTTTATTTGAGATTTATGCGCATGTGTCGATCAACGCTGACCAATCAGCAGCACTGCTGTTTGGTTGTCGAAATCTGGGCCGACCAGTAACTTATTCCTAACGATATTATCATCATATACCAGTCTGTATCCAACGCCGCAGAACCAAAACAAGCAGAAACAAAGTGGAGTGCATTCGGGATCACGATTTCCGAGTAGTCAAGAATGAAATACGCTATCTCAGTATTGAAATATTGTACAATTCCTTCGTCTGATGACGTCCATGCTACAAACCTAATAACAAAAATTGTAAAAATTAGAATAGTAATAACTAATAACAACTAATTTTAACAGCAGTATTAATACTTGTAATAATAATAATAATAACAGCAACAACAGCAACAGTACGTTATAACAACGACACTGATTACGATGATAACTTTCAACGTTGATAAGGGTTTAGTCGTCAATATTTGTGTTAGTAATAACTTAACTAATCGTAGTTTCAATAACTCATTGGCACGGATCGCCTGTCGCGCCTCTGAATGCATTGAAATTAAGCTTTCTCAGCGTCACAAGCGTCATGACTCCGACAGACGCGCTTGAAAACGCGATAAATATAATGCGAAATATAATTGCAAAATTTGATCCTTGTCCTACTGTCCATACATTGCGATCATCTAATAACTCGCTCACACAAGTTGTCCCTTCATTTCGACATGTAAACCATATGCATCAGCAGTCTATAAATAACTATAGGGAGCGACATTGTATATCCTGAGACAGTGCTTCTCTCTCGTGTGAAAAATTCGAGAAAATACAATTACGTAAAGTGTTTCCGTGAATTACAACAACAATTTTTTGTTTAAATTTTAATAATAACAGGATGATAATGCCACCACAGGCTAATTATTCGAAGAAAAAAACTTTTTGGATTCAAGGATCGTTTGGCTATGCGCACATGTAAAGCTGAACGAAACATTATTACGGCTTTGTGCAAATAGTTCGCTCATCAGTTATCTGATAAGTATCTGCCTTTTTAAAATTGTCATTAATCCGTCTCCGCCTGTGTTATTAATTGCAAACTGCACAAATGCTACTGAACCGATTCAGTTTCTCAAAAAAAAGTTTTAAATGTACATAAACTCAAATTACGATTAAAAATTACCGGGGGAAATAAATAAACCGAGCTTTGTGACAAAATAAACTCACTAAATCCAATGTCATATTCTAACACACTTAAAATTGAAAAATGCATTTCCACCCGTGTCAATTATCACGCTTGTATATTTCACGTGATTTTTACCGCGCGACGCATATGCAGTGGATATGCATAGCTGGATATATGCTATGGCTCGGTGTCTGTCCGTCTGTCCGGCCGTCACACGACGTTACTGTATCGAAACGGCTGAACAGATTCAGTTGCTTTACGACACGGAAGCTGACCTCGGCTTATGTTATGTCACTGTTATAAAAGAATTTCGGTATGTCCAGAAATGAAGGTACTTCCCTCTGTAATCTTGTCCTTAGCTCTGAACTTAGCCGATTTTTTCCCGCTTTCATCGCCACGGCACGTCGACCGTCACAGGTGTTGCCGACTTCGTTCGAGCGTCGCAAGCTTATCGAAATGAGCGAGCGCTCACTTTCGTTTACAACACGTTGACGGCGACATAGGGTGCGTCGCGCAGTCCGTCTGCGACAGCTGAACCGCTTGTTTATCACGGGGCGCATTTCCGCAGTCCGTCTACCAGTTGACACAGCCGTCCATCGTGCCGCCGGCGTGCTGTGGCGCTGGATGAGGATGCGCATGGAGATACTGTTGCTGATGCTGGTGCAGCTGCTGCAGCTGAGCGTGCCGTTTCATCTGCGCGGTGGGACACGGCGTCGGCGGCGGCGTGGTGCCGGGCGGGTCGAGGCAGGTCCGTGGCGGCGGCTGCTGAGGCAGGGCGGGCGTCGTCGAGGACGCGGCGGCCGAGCAGGTCGACTGCGCCGTGCGCTGTTCGACGTAGTCGTACTCGCAGAGGATGCGATTGTCGTGCAGGTAGAATCGATCTCCGATACAGAACCTGACACGTACACGCAGTCTGATATACACATTGCACACGTCCGTCTCCATCTGCAACGCGTCACGTCAGTGACTAGTCACGCCGCTGTTCGATGTTCAACGACATTCCCAGTGTTCGAGAATACATACTTTACATTTTTTCAGATTTCCAAAAAAACGCGTTTTTACATTTTTTCGAACTGACATGTCGAAAAGTCGTCAGCAAAAGTTTAGTCTCCAATCATTCGAAATGATGACCTGGCTATATTGTACGTAAATTAGGTGAACTTTGGTCCAGTAACTCCGGAGTTTAAAAAACCATTAATGATTAAAGAAATATGTTCTTGGTTGCAAACTTTCCGTCCATCCAGCCCTAGAGGCAGGCTAGACCATATTACTTTAATCACTAATAGTTTTTTAAATGATTTTTGCTTTCATCATCCAATTCGAGCATAAAAGGTACTTAAATTCTTGACCCTACTTGATATCTTTCTTTTTTTACGACTGTCCATTTTTGCACGTGCGTAATATGCAAAAAGACTTATTATTTTCTGCTTTAATTCGTGGCTCAGTTTTCAGCGACAATGCATCTTTTAAGGAAATTTTTAATATCTCAAGAAATGCACGAACTTTTTCCACATTTAAAATATCGAATCACGAATTTTCGATCTGTGTTAAAGACGTGGCAACGACGACCTAGTTCTCTTTCAACTCAAAATCCGCCCGGTCTTGGATGGCTGCGGTGCAGTTCTGACCTCTGACTGCAGCGCTGGCAGGCGAAGCACTCGAGATGGTAGACGTTGTTCCTTGCCTTCATGATCATCTCGAAAGCGGGAATGAGTTTCGAGCAGGCCGAGCAGTAGCCGGTCGTGCCGAACAACCTGCGCGCACACACGGCCACTGCTACAGCCGTACTTCAGCACGATCATCGGCGATCTAAGAACTCTTTACAGACACTATCCGCCTCCCTTCCCCTCACACAGACAGCATCTGAGCTATGATGATTGTCTGGAGGTTAGGAAGGAAAATAATCAGAACTGCTCTGTGCTGTATTGTGTACGACAGTTGTACACGATGAAACGCACACACGTGTGAACAGTTCTTAAATTTCCTTGTTGGTTTAGGTTTATTATTTCGTTTTGTGTGTTTGTTTAAGCTTACCAATTGTTTTTTTTGTTAGCTAAGATCAGTTTAATCCTGTGTTCCGGGGCCCCTAAATTTGTCCGTTCAGCGTTCCGGGGACCCTAAACAAGTAAAGTTAAATGGAAACACACGTCCTGGCCCCAATTCCCTAATACGTAAAGAATCCACCTTACCATTTGACGGTCTGTTTGTTACAGCTATATTGCGCTTTTCACATTGTTTGCAGTGCGTGGCCTTTGACTACTTCGGCGTAGACTGCGAGAAGCAGTTTGTGTCGAAGGTAACTCCACCCGGGGCCGTCGTGTAGCACTGGGCCCAGAAAAAAGCATGAGCCCCGCATTTTAAGACAGTCCCTGGGCCACAAAAAGTATACCTTAACTACTGGCCTCGCGGAAGGTAGCCGTATGTCTGGCGTCGCATGGGTCATGCGTCACAGACTCTGTGAGATACATCTACTCATGGCGTCACTGAGCACCCGACCTACACTCGATCCTATAAGCTGTATGGCACCCTTTATCATTGCTTTACAACTAGATGCATTTTTTCACTACCACCGCATATGTTCAGTTGCCTAGTTCAAACTCGCCGAGTCCGAGTTAAAACCTATCACCATCATCATCACCACAAAACAGCATTGCCCTTGTGCTTTGACACTGGTGTTCAGGCGACAGGAAGACATTCGGCCGGTAAATCCGCGTTTTCTGGAAAGGCAGAACCAGCGACAATTCCGGATACAAACATCAACTTCTGCTGTTTTTGTTACTACTGTTACTATTGTAATTCGCCGTCAGATCTTATCAAATTTAATCCTTATACTCCTGTCTATACATTGCGATCACACTCTTCTGCACGTTCCTCGCAATAAACTCTCTTCTGATTCCGGCTCATTCCAATTTGCACCACCAACGAACTGGAATTCTCTTCCTTCTTCATTCGTTCATCCTGGTCCTGGATTCATTCCAAAACATCTCAAAACTCACTTGTTTCAATCTGCCTTTAACGACCCACAGCGGCTAACCCAGCGACTTTGATTCATTTACATTTAAACCAGAAGAAGCCAGCACTCACAAGAGTGCAAAGACCCATGCGGGCAATGTTTTGTGACTCGTGACCTCGATCTTTGTCCTACTAACCCCAAAATAATTAAGTTTCCAGGACTTATCGTGGAACGTTTCTTTGTCAAGTTTGGTGATCCTAGCTGCATCGTTTTTTAGATATCGTGCTGAAAAACAGACACAGATAAACGCACGTAAAACCCCAATCTCCGAGACCGCCGTCGGCATGGGTAATAAACCTGTAGGTAGGACGAATCGTAATGTTTCTGGGAACACGTGACTGTCGGCGTAAGTAATGATTACGGCGCTTTATAAATGTTCTTACTTACTTGTTTACTTACTAGTTCCGTTGCTATTACGTTCCAATTGACGGCAGACCGACCGAAGGTAGTCACGTCGACAGAGGAGCAGGTTGGAGCGAGTGAAGAGTGTTGACCCGACCTCACCGAGACGACAGTCGCAGCAGGAGCAGCGCAGGCAATCCTCGTGCCAACTGCTGTCGAGAGCACGCAGTAAATAC
>Ga0209780_1005095_pt1 | contig 10299 bp, 7 predicted proteins | sample WorMetexBAHAMAS2_FD_187384 | JGI IMG/M metagenome (GOLD analysis project Ga0209780, IMG submission 187384) | Marine gutless worms symbiont microbial communities from Max Planck institute for Marine Microbiology, Germany - Inanidrilus exumae... | ecosystem: Host-associated > Annelida > Digestive... | reverse complement strand
CAAGTTTGGAGTGAACGATAGAGGTAGCAATGGTACAGGCAGTTGACGAATCAAGGTATGGCCGTATACAGCGAAGTTGACGAATGTGATAGTAACAAGCTTTGGAGAGAGCAGTAATTTGGTCAGTGAAAGTAAGATGTTCGTCAAAGATGAAGCCACGAATGGAATGAGCCATGCTACTACATGTCAGCAGTGTTATTGGCGCATGTGCACAAACCATATGTAACGCCCTCAGAATTCTACATTCACACTGCATGTGCACCCAGGCTCTTCAGCACATCTACAGGTCAGTCATCATTGCCAAACGTCTATATGCAATGAGTGCTTGGTGGGGATTTGCTTCTGCAGCCGATCGTCAATGCCTACAAGCGACTGTCAGATGCAGCATCCATTTTAGACTGTGCGATCCCGGCATCCCAACTTTTCAAACGTATTATAACAAACCCAAATCATGTACTGTATCAGTTGCTTCCTCATCGATCTACTGCAGCTCACAACCTTCGTCCGAGATGCCACGACAGAACATTACCAGCACCGGACAAGCAAACAAGTCTATATAATAGCAATTTTATTATAAGGATACTGTTTAAAGATTGTTATTAGACTAATGTACTTATTTTTATATTTTTATACTTAACACCATTTACTTGTTGTTTCAGACTTTTCCTTACTTTATATGTTCAGTTGCGTTCTGTCAACTTTGAAATTATACGAATATGTCATGTTATGCTGCCTTTACGACCCAGCCACAGAGCATCATCATGCTTTGGCCATTACTTACTTCCCATCCTGCTGTGGGTAGGCAGTTGAGTTGGCCTGGGTGGCTGGTTACATACTGAGATGGTTTGCCTGCCTGAAGATGGTGACCCATCCCAGTACTAACTGTGCCCGACATAGAGTAACTGTTACTAGTTACTACTATGCTATGCCAGTCTTTTACTCAACAGTGTACACAAGAGTAGTCTACTATAGCCTGATAGAATTATACTAGGTCGTTATAACAGTGGTTACTGGTTTGTGTAAATAGTTATCATTGTTTTTCTCACCACGCTGTTTACTGTGTGATAGATAGTTTTTTTAGTGATGCGAACAATACAACTTTAAGACTAAAGGCTGTGTGTACTGTGAACTTCTTTTCTATGTAATGGAGTTAATGGTTATGTTAGAGTACAGTCAGATTAAGCACAACGTGCAGATATATATATTTAAAAGTAATGTTTACATTTATAGATTGTGAATACTTTAAAATTGTGAATACAGTATGCACAGTTCTAAAGTAAAAATGTTTGCCCCAGAAAGAAAGGACTACTAGTTATATGCATGTGAATTGTTGTAACGAAGCAGCAGCAAAAGCACGTGCCATAAACATGCTATACTGTGAACACATGTTCTACACGTAGACAGCGCATTAGAGGTGTCAGCACATTTGAGGTGTATTCACGTAATGCGCTATTGTAAACCCACGATTCACATTTACATTACATTACGTTGATGTAAACTGATGTTTGCTTAAAGGACCAGCCTTTATTGCAAATCTGAACGTCATTGACGCTAGTTTTGCATGCAGTAATGGATGCAGTGACAATGTTGATTGCTGTGGCAACAACTGGATAGGAAATTATGCCACTATGGATGCAGTGTCTGCTGCTGGTCATCCAGAACTGCACTGTAGTTTCTACCTCTGTCACACGTCATGTGTATCATGTCATTTTGGCAGTGGCTCCCACTGGTGGCGTCTATCATCACCCATATGGGTGTGAAGTGTTCGCAGCCAGAATGTTTACGCCCTCATCACCTGACAGTGTCGACAAAGGCATTATGTTTTAGGCTGTCCCGTTGTCCCATTGGTTCTTTCATCTGTTCATCCGGTCAAATATTGTTACCACGATATCTCAAAAATGGCTTGAACAGTTTTGATAAAATTGACAAAGAATATTAACTAGCCCCTGATGATGACCTGATTAGATTCTGGAGGTCAAAGGTCAAGGTCACAACAGGCCGTCAAGGTCAAATCTTGTCAACACCATATCTCATGAACTACTTGAGCAATCTCAATGTAACTTACAGGGAATAACCACTAGCTCGTACTGATGACCTGGTTTACGTCGGAGGTCGAAGTTTAAGGTCACACCTTGGTTCAAGGATGTGGTGGTGAAGTCATCCACATTGATGCTGGGGCATCGAAATCCAGTTTGTAGTTTGAATTATGTAGTATTATACAAGATAAGAATATGTTAGCAGGACATGATGTTTATATAACGTTTGGATGACGGTATCACTACAATGTATTTGAACTGTTTTAAGCTGTTGTATGATGATATATGCAATGGTTTAACTGAATTATGTATATGTTTTATTTTTGTAGCGGTTGCTTGCCAGTGATGATGTGAAGTCAAAAGCTATCATTCAGGAAATAAGCTTTCTCGTATACTTTCAGAATGTAGTGACTGGCAGTGGCATAACTGTTAAAACTGTCACTAAAATGTACTGTTTTCAGATGTACTGTAAAGTTGAAGTAGGTAGATTACTACGTTTCAGTATTTTTAGGTCGACTCTTCAGAGTCGACCTAATAAAGCTGGTCTCAAATGTCCGTCCGTCCACAAAAAGTTTCTTCAATTTTTATGAAATTTGGCTTGTAGGTAGAGGTCGATGAGTGATGCACGACAGTATGTAGTATGACCCGATCCAAAGTCAAGGTCACGAGCCCTTGAAAGTTGGAAATTCTTTCATTTTCAAATGCTATCTCCTCCGCTATTTATTTAATGGGCGCGGGCAACTGACCACGGATTTTTAAACTAGGGCAATCTAAATTTGATTGGGCTAGATTTTTCATATTTGTCCTAGTTTTTGTGTTACATGACTTTGAACTTGGCAGAAACGTCAGTTGTGAAGAATCAGCCATCAGTCCCGTACGGGACTTATTTATTTGGATTGTTATTTTTAATATCACAGATTGTACAAGTTATTGTATAAGCCAACAGCCAAAACAGTCAGAAAGGGCAGATTCCGACCTCCGCATCTCGGAATCCACTTTTAAAAACCGAAACACGTGCATTAGGTTATACAATTAAAGCTGGCGACTGACGAAGTTAAATGTGATAGTGCATTTGTGCCGTGCTGATGATTTAGCATTTATTTTAATTTTTGCTGTTTTGGAGCTTTGGCCTATACAACATTAGAACTGTTAGCAGTATTTGCTATATAATGCATCTCTGTTTTTGTTGATTCTTAACAACTGTTAGAAACGTTTGTCAGGTCACATCAATATTGTTCAGTTCGTTGCAGCTGCAAGTATTGGGAAAGAAGAATCTGGTCATGGTCAAGCTGAATTCTTAATTCTTACTGAACTGTGCACAGGTTTTTGTCATGTATTTTATATATATATAAAACCAAATGTATGTGTTATTTGTTCCTTTGAGAATCGAGTGCTAGTATTATGTATTAGCTAGGCAGGCTATAATGCGAACTGCACCGTGTTTGCATGTAAACGCTGTGACCGTAGCGTTGAAGACATGATTTTGCCAGTGATGTGACCGTTGCATGCATTTCTGCATTTTTATGTCGACTCCTCTGAGTCGACCTAATAAAGTGGGTCTCAAATGTCCGTCCATACGTCCGTCCGTCCACAAAAGTTTCTTTGATTTCAATGAAATTTGGTATGTATGTAGAGGTCGACGAGTGATGCATGATGGTATGCAGTATGACCCGATCCAAGGTCAAGGTTATGGGCCCTTGAAAGTCGTAAAATCGGCCATTTTCAAAGGCTATTACCTCCCCCATTTGTAATGGGGGCTGGCAAATGACCACAGATTCTTAAATTAGGGGGCAGTACCTAAAGATTATCGGGGCTGGATTTTGATTTTTATGCCACTTTTTGTGTCACGTGACTTTGAAGTTGGCAGTAAGTAGGATAAGTGGGAGTCGACCTCCAGTCCTGTACGGGGCTAATTTATTACTGTTAAACTGTGTTGGTAGCCATGTTGTCTGATGTAATGTGGAGTTTGTGTTTTGAAAGCCAGAGGTGAACAGGCCTGGGTCCTTGTTTTTTCCGCATAAGCTGGTGACTGAAGGCTATTGCCGTCACCATTTATGAGCATGCAAAACAATGCAGGAACACAGAAGTACGATTGGTCACGAAATTTGTAAAGCAGAGTTATTCAAGTTCACAGTTTGATGATGCATTTAATAATTTGTAAGATCATCCTGTGAGCCTCTTTGACGTGGAAAGACTTTGCTCACCTCATGCAGTAACTTTTTGCAGTGTATGTGACAAATTTAAGGCTGGCATCAGAGAGCTTGCATAAAGGAAGTTCACCGTTTCCTACCCCCGGGAGTCAGTGGTGGAGGTGAAGGATGAAGAGGGACAGTGGTTGATTTTCTGTTTTTTATTAGTGCTTCGATTTGCCTTCCAGCATCTTACACTGTTGGTTAGGTGACTGGAATGGCATCTGACCTGAAAAAACTTGCACCTTTATCCCCGCCCCAAACGGGCTCTGGGGCAGTAATGCGCCATGATACATGTGTTAATTTCGGCGCTATATAAATTGTTTGTTTGTGTTTACTTAACTTCCTTTTTCCCTTTCTTCCTTCTTTACTTGTTTTTTTCCTTGTGCTTTCTTTCTTACTTATTTACTTTCTTGCTCGTTTACTTTCTGTCTTATCTATTTACTTCTTCCAGAATAGATCATTTCCGTTTCCCGGCCGTAGATTGTAGGAGGCGACCAAATATTACTTTAGTTTATTTTGCATTCATTTTATGTTGTAGTATATTTTGTTATGGATGCATATTTGCTTTTGTTGTGTTTGTTTTAGTTTTTCAGTACTAAGCCAAGAGATTGGTTGGGAAGAACGTCTCCAAAATGACCTGTTTTGTGTCGGGTGGGACGTAAAACCTTAACTCAATCAACCATTTATCCCCAAAGGTCGTCTTTCAAAACAACTGGAGAAATTAAACCAATGACCGTTAACCAGTTTGTATGTGAGATAAATTTTTGTTGTGTTTTTTTGCATGAAAGGTGGACAGCTGGTTGACGTAATTCGTGCTCGTCATGGTCCTCTGCCATGCAATGAAGTTCTTCAAGCCTTCTATCAGACGTGCTCAGCTGTTCACCACATGCACCGTCAACGACCACCAATCATTCACCGCGATCTCAAGGTCTCGTCGCTGCATTCAGTTAACGATCTATTAACTTGTTTCTTATCTGTCCATTTTGTGGTACTGGTGTCGGAGATGAAAGTTACTATCCTCTAGCCTCTACTGATGACCTGGTTAGATTTTGGAAGTCAGAGATCAAGGTCACAGTAAATATGTTGTGGCGAAGACATCATGTCGATGATGTGGTGTCAAAGTCCCTCTTCTAGTTTTACTTGTGAGATGGGGAAGAGTTGACGCATGGAAAATGGAGGTGGTAGTAACCGATGCCTTGAGAAAGAGATAATGCAAGGAACAATGCCAGGTTCACGCAGGTGAGGAAGACCATGCACGGCCCTGGATGGACAGGACTCTTTGTGGAAGAGTCAATCAGAATGACAGAGGACGGAGATAAATGGAGAAAGTCTGTCCATGGTGTGGCCAACCCTCGGATCGAGGATGGCTAAAGAGCAGAGCAGAACAGTAACTGATGCAGCATGTTGTTGCAGGTGGAGAATCTGCTGCTGAGCAGTGAAGGCTACATCCGACTGTGTGACTTTGGAAGTGCCACCACCTCATCTTACTATCCAGATCATACCTGGACAGCAATACAACGCAGCACAGTTGAAGATGAGGCACGTTTCTGCCTGTGGAGTGCTTCGAGTGTTCATGCATCACTGTAGTGTATAGTGTTCTTATGTTGATTCAGTGCCTGTGACTGTTAAAGTTTAAGGTTATGCAATTTCTGTAAGCTTTGTTGCTCCAGCGTTATATGGGAAATTTAATTTTTTTATGGAAACAACCATTTTGTGCTTTAACCACAAGGTTGCAGTGGAAAAACATTACATGCAGTGTGCTTGAGCACTGGTTGATCATTAGTGATAATGATAGTAAAGTCCACGATATTGCCATTTGCATAACAAAGAGACTGCTTTCAAACCTTTTTTATTTTACCTTCATAAAAGCAAAATATCTTAACTGTACCACAGTTACTGATAAGTTGTTTAAATTCGCAAAGGGTATTGTGGAATGGCAGTTGAATTGATGCATTTTTGTTATATGTACGATACATGATTTATGTTCTTTATAAAGTAAAATGTTTGGATTTTGTCGTTCTGTCCTTCAGCAGGTTTTTGAAAAAAGTTGTTAATGGATTTTTGTGACATTTGGAGAAAGATAACATTGCTCTGTGAACAATCAGTTAGCTTTCAGAGGTGACCCCAAACCTGTGGTTTTGTGCTCCCATCCAGTTATTGCTGCGATAACCAGAGCAATATTGATTCCACTTTTATAGCACTCACTGAGTTGTCAAAACATGAAAATTATGGTGATTTTTAAACAACCTTAGAGGAACATCTGAAAATTTCAAATAAACTCTGCTTGTTTGATCAATTGTGCCAGACTGGTTGTGCAGAATTGCTTTGATTTGGCATAGGGCTATGCCAGGCTTGGACTACATTACATTAAAAGGGTGTCTGGGTCCCCCAAAATAAGGGTACTTCATTGATAACACCACCTGAGTTATGCAACTCGGCGGTTTCTGAGCTTTGTCGGTACACATCTGGCATTGTCGATGGTGTCAAAGTGTGTTGTTTACACCGAACATTGGACTAAGTTCATAGCCGAAGTTGATGGTCACAACCACTGAGAGCAATGCCATCTGCCCAACTGGCATGCCAATTTTGCCAAACATCTGGCTTCTTGTTATATAAATCAGTTTCCAGATAGTATCACATAACTGCGGAACCTATTATGTCATAGATATTATATGTCATATAACAGAAACCATTTTGCAGCCATTATAGAGCCCAGCATGTGTTAGCCAGCACCCCCAGTTAACAATTGGATGATTTTGGTGGAGCCTGACTGTCAATGTTAGTGTGGTTAACATTGCCTTTTTATGTTTTTTTGCAGTTTTCGATCCGTCGCCGTTAGCAGTGTGTATAAACTGTAGTTTTTTTCCATTTATATTTGCTGTTTTATTACCAGTTTTCAGTGGGCTATTTGACATTGAGGCTATGTTAGTGTGGTTAACATTGTCTTTTTATGATTTTCCACATGCCCTTGCTAATGGCATCTAGCACATTTGGATTAGGGAGAGGACACTAGAATTTTTGTCATTGGTGTTTGCTACACCTTCTCCTTACCACGCCATATAACTGAGATTGGTAATTCTTAGAATGGACACATTTTTTTCCAGACTTTGCAGAGGCATGAGCTCTGTGAATGCATCATGATGATCTAATAGTTTGCTGCATGTTGCAGCTTACCAAAAACACTACTCCGATGTATCGAGCACCTGAGATGCTTGACCTGTATCAGAATTATCCAGTCAATGAGCAGTCTGATATATGGGTGAGTAGTCGTCATGCCGAACAGTTCAGTTACTGGAACTTGTATAGTGTTACACACTGAGGTAACTGAGGTGTCTTTCTGCACATTGAGTATGTTGATATGTGTACCAATTCAATGTTGTGATGACTTCGTTTGCTTTGCAACTCTGAATTTTGCTAGTTTTTAGTGACATACTTACATACATGAAGAAGAAGATTTCGCATAGGTTAAAAGGGAAAATAATCAGAACTGTTCTGTTCTGTGCTGTGTGATGTACGACAGTTGTTCACAATGATATGCACACGCACGGTGAAAGCTAAGTTGATGCTAACTGCTATACACTGTTTACTTTACTTACTTACTGAACAGTTCTCAAATTTGCATGTTGGTTTAGATTTAGATTTCGTTTTGTGTGTTTGTGTAGGTTTAGCATTTTGTGTGTTTTTTGTATTAGCTTAGATCATTGTTTTAGAGTTTGGCTGGGACGAACGTCTCTGAAATGACCTATAACCGTCTGTCCACAAAAAGTTTCTTTGATTTTAATTAAATTTGGCATATAGGTAGAGGTCGATGAGTGATGCACGACGGTATGACCCGATCCAAGGTCAAGGTCACGAGCCTTTGAAAGTTGGAAATCCTTTCATTTTTAAAAGCTATCTCTACAGCCATTTACAATGGGAGCTGGCAACTGACCACTGATTCTTAAATTAGAGCACAATATCTAAATTTGATTGGGCCGGATTTTTGATATTTGTCCTAATTTTTTGTCACGTGACTTCGAACTTGGCAGAAACGTCATTTGCGAAGAGTCGACCATCAGTCCCGCACGTGGCTAATTTATTTGTCGAATGGGATGTAAAACCTTAACTCTATAAATCAGTCAACCAGTGTCACTGTTATTGCGGCAGTCTATACCACAGTATCCATCAGACATAATGGGCACTGGCCAGTGTGCACCATGTGCATCAGCAATCATGCCTTGTACCAGACATTACAACATCGTGTGATGTGTGCTGTTGTTTAGGCACTCGGCTGTGTTCTGTTCCTGCTGTGCTTCAATGAGCATCCATTTGAGGACTCCGCAAAGCTGCGAATCATCAACGCTAATTACCACATTCCACCGTCAGATACCACATACAATGTCTTTCACGAGCTCATCCGTAAGTTACAACAAGATGCAGTCGGAGATGGCATACTTCTCCCCAGTGCCGCCACCTGGCAGACTTAACAAAACATACGCATCGAATTTGATTCTGGTCTCTTTGGTCCATTATATGAAAACGTGATGTAATCCACTAAACTGGAAGTACATAACGTATTACATTGCTGTTAGAGGAGGTCCAAGCCACAGTTACAGGTAACATGTACAGTAAATTTTGTAAAATTTGCACAGACAATTTTTGAGATATGTGAGCGGACAGATATACAGACATGCTGATTGCAATACTTTGCACCCTGTACTGGGGATAAAGTCATCATGATTTTCATTACTGTGTGGTCTCCGTTATTTATTATTAACTAATGTTGCTTTTAATATTCTCATGTGACAGTTACACCTATGCGCAAGACAGTGCACATGTTTTGCTTGGCATAACACAGGATGCACCATAGTCATTGACAGCAGGAGATCACGCTTAATCATTGATGTTTTTCATTTGTGCTGCATGATGTATATGTATTGACTATGCATAGCGCAGTGTATGCTGTTCCCTGGTGTCAGTCTGTCCCTGCTGTTGTATTGAAACGGTTGAATGCATTGAGCTGGTTTTGGCACAGAAGTTGCATACTTTTAAGCAATATATCCTACAAAATTGTCAAAGACAGCTTTTTAGCCTGCCAAAGGGCTCTATGTACTGCCATTGTTAGTTTGTTTCATCTACCTTAACCTCAGAGACTAATTGTCTCAGAATGTAATGGACCGATCTTCACCATATTTCCAGGATAAGCACACAGGTGGGCATGATCAATCTGACCTTCTTTTTGTGATTGCTCAAGGGCCTTTGCCATGGTTACGGATATTTGGCGCGAATCTGCAAAAATTGGCATATCTCACCTGCATTCTGTGCACTATAATTCTACAACAGATGGCAGGATCGCAACATGGATGTACGCATTCGCAACACTGCTGATGACCAGTCTATCTATGATAGAAATTTAGTGAACTTTGGTCCACTAACTTCTGAGTTTTCCAGTCGCGTTTGCACTGGGCGTCTATGCATTTCTAGTGAAAATTATACACACATGCTGTCTTTTTTTAGCATAACTTGTCTTCTGGCTTTTTTTTCTGTAGCTACATCAGGATGTTATAGCAGAACCTTTGGGATAAGTGGAGCAGGTTTATACAGACAATTACTATCACTGGCACCAACAGTTTTCATGCACTGATGGGAAATTTAATGGAAAGACGCTTAATTTTAAACAATTGTCTTCCCAGTGTAACCGTTACCTTTATTACATTAACACATTGCAGGTAGATGATTGTGCAACAGGTGTGTATAAACTAATTGTCGTAGCATATTGTATACATACTGCATTGTTCAGTGCTGATGACGGTTGAAGGGTTGATGTTAAAAATACATCCGCTTGAGCGGCCAAACATTGTCGACATCCTCGAACGACTGCAGGACATTTCGCTCACAAGCAATGTCAGTCCCAAGCAACCGTTATCGTCGCTCGTTACTTCGTCTACATCGCCAGCTTCCGTGTCTGACCCAGTTCGTGCTGGTAAGTGACGTCAACACTGATCATGTTGTAGAAAGCCAAATTCTCTCAGTTGCTGTAATCGTTTTGTCTGCCGTCGTTCATACTGTTGCACATTGGTACAGGTCCATCT
>Ga0209780_1005094_pt1 | contig 10299 bp, 10 predicted proteins | sample WorMetexBAHAMAS2_FD_187384 | JGI IMG/M metagenome (GOLD analysis project Ga0209780, IMG submission 187384) | Marine gutless worms symbiont microbial communities from Max Planck institute for Marine Microbiology, Germany - Inanidrilus exumae... | ecosystem: Host-associated > Annelida > Digestive... | reverse complement strand
ACTCAACCCTTCCTCCACCCTACACAACTCGCACATACACCGCACACACCTACCAATTCCCTTCCTCTCCCTGGGCTGGCGCATTGGACCGACATAAAGGTCTCAGCGCTGGGTCAAGAGTAGGCTGGACCCCTGCCCGCAATAACGAACGAACGAACGAACGAACCGACAAAACGCGGGTGAAACGTAAAAAGTCATGACGATGTATCGAACTTTCAGTGTCGGCTGTAGGCTACATGTTACCTAGTATAAGTAGGGTGAACGTCGACAAAAGAACAACTAGTAGTAGTCAGAAGTCATGAGGCACATGCAAAGTTATTACAAATTATAAAGTCCACTTTGTACCGCACTCAGCTCAACTTGTTGAGGGCGTGAGGCGCCAGCTGGTCAGCTCCACTTTGGCTCCGTCAGTTTTACACCGTTCCATTTGGTCCGTCATTTTCAGGTTTATCATTTTCGGGCTTGTCATTTTCAGCGCCCCCTCTCAAGAAGAACCAGCGTTTAGATATCTATAGGCCAAAGATCGTTTAGTTCAGAAGTTTCTGTCTGGACACTGGACAGATACACACACACACATCGCAGACAGATTGCTCTCTCTGGACCACAAAACTGGTGGGTAACAACGTAGCACCTAGAGAGAGAGAGAAAAAAATCAGTACACAAACATCTGCTCTGCACTTACGTGAATGTTTCTAAGGAACTGATTACGTCTGGCGGTGAAGAAAGGCTTTCTTGGTGGTTCCGGCATCGTCGCTGTAGGTTGCTAATGGCTGGAGGCACACGATGGTGGTCTACATTGGCGTCAAGTCGACTGTCCCGAAGAGCTGTCTAATGGGCTTGCTGACGCTGCGACCTGCTCAGTTGCTGATGCACCCTGGCGCGTCAACAGCACTATACTTCTCGGCTGTTGTTGCTGTTCTGTCGCTGCCGTTCAGTTGTTTGCTGTGTCACCGGTACTACAGTATAGAAATACTCTCGACTTGGAGGCCGCAACGTTTTCTCCACACAAGTTTTTTTCTCTTTGGACCTGCAGACCAGCGGCGTAGTGATCCCCTGGGGAACCCAGGTTCAGTAGTTAGGTCAGGGCCAGGGCAAGGTCCATAGACACACCATCACGACCGGCCAGCGGCCTAGCCCAGTAGGCTTATATAGGTTTTGTTTGACGGCTTTAGGCACGCCGGTGAATTCCTAATTGCAGAGACAACTTTTAACGTTAATTAATTAATACACTGTTTTATTAACTAGCTTTGTTCGCTTAGCCATTTTTCTTTGGTGTCGCTCAGACCTGAGATTTGGGCTGTTGTACCCCATGAACTCACCATTGCTTTGCCACTATTCCAGACGGAGCCACCATGTGCCAGAGACGGACCCATGATGGTGGCGTTTGGATATACATTATGGACATCCGAGCGCTGAAGGCTGGGGCACCACTACGGGGTCCGGAAAATTTAAAAAATTTGATTTGAAATGGAGCAAATGGAGACTGGTGGGATCCAGTCCCATGCCGTCTGGATCAGTCCTTGCCGTATGCTTACTTGACTACCGCTCGGTGATGATGTTGATGTCTGTTGTCGTTCCGCGATATCAACACAACCTAACAACACTGACGAGCAGCCTCATGTCAGGCAATAGGCTGGTCGGGAACAAGCATATCTCACGCCAGTGTACCTTGTTAGCTGTGATCACCGTCCACGTATTGTTCTAACCCATCAGAGGTTTCCAAGGGGAAATTTTAGAGTTTCAGACGGGAATTGAGACCACAGATTGGTATGCTCAAAACTGTTGGAATGCTGATAGTTGGAATACTGATCTTTTCGCAGATTTAGCTGATGTAATTCCAATCGTTGTCTAGCCGGTCAAAATGTCAGCGCTGCGCTATACTGATGCCAAATTCCGTATAGTGCATGGGCAGACGGTCTACGTGAATCATAAATAATATTGCATTCAGTTGCAGGAGAAACATGTTGCTAAAATGGTCGACTTTGTAGTGTTTAAGCATTTCAGTTGCCTTGAGGAATTGTCACAGTTAAGTATGTTATAGTTATTATTGAAATTAATATTTAAATTATTTATTGTAATAATACAACGGTCTACGACGCTCTCTGTCGTGCGTTTGAGATAATTGCATTGATTATACTAACGACGTGTGTTAAAAGTTAATAAAAAAATTGAAAGACGTGAATTGTTGTTGCGAAGATATCATAAATTATATATTGAATCGTGCTGTGGACTTTGTAGATCGTATACAAACTAGCCATCTGTAGGTGATCTGTCTTGATTTGTTGATTGGTCAATTGATTGAGTTAAGGTGCGCAATTGTGTATTGTCGGCAGCGGAATTGCTTTATGCAAATTGGCTGCAACACTTGAATGTGACTTGATTAGGAAAAGTCAAGCCGGCGCTCTGTGGCCAGTCCCCCGGCTGTATCTTCTATTACACTGTGATTTTCTGACGTGTTTCGGCAGCCGCTGCGCGTTGATGTGCCAACAACTCACTGCTTCTGTACATTTCACTGGCGGCTCTATCCCGTCATGTTGGGGGCCAAGCCTGCTCTTTCCTTTTGCCCAATTCTGCGCGTCCTCCCCGTTGGGGCCAATTCCCTCCCTTAGTACCATTCGTCCCTCATTCATCCATCACTGCCTTCAGCCCTTCTCTTTCTATATTCCACTTATTTATACGCTGTTCTTCCATCTGATTGTTCTTCCTTTCACATGCTGTTATGATCTTAGAAATCCCACCCGAAAGAATATAATAAGCTCCTTAGCGGTTGTGGAGCACGGCCATCAAATGTCTTTTTGTGCGTGAAACCGCCAAAATATTCGACTTTCTTCATGTCTGCCAGATACTATACTTTGCAGATTAGTAATGTACTGGAAAATGGCACTACCGTTTCGCATGTTGTGGCTAAATTGGGGGATCTGGCCATATCCGCCTGAGCAAGAGTCCTTCCTCCTTCGTGATATTGTTTTCAGTGCGGCAGTCTGGTCCAATAAGCGTAACCATTGTACTGGTCTTTGGGGTCCTAGGACTTGCTGGTCAAGTGATGAAAATCTGAAAACCATAGATCCGTGTCATTCAGTCACTATTCAATCGCTGTCTGATCTCGACAACAGTGATTGACAAGTGATGCTCTGCAATACATGTCTAGACCTATTGAGCAATGTCTCTAAAAGCAAGACACTCGATTGTCGTTGGTAACTTGGGCAAATATACACCGATTCTCATAATTCTTTCACCGTCAGATTTCCAAGTAATTTCTTGTATATATTCATATTATCAAGAGTTTTCACCTCACCTCAAATGTATTTTTTGAGACACAGTGTACTGTGTGTATAATGTATATTCTATAATATGTATACATAACACGTGTATACTGTCTATGAAGAGAAATTTCGGTTTGTGGAAAGTAAACATCCGATCAAAAATCTTTTTCTTTTAACAAGAATTGAATGGCCTATATAGCTGGGTCAGAAACGTACTTGTGTATTTCGTTTCCTGCATATTTTAACATTTCACATCTAAGCACCTGCAATTTTACCCACTCATGATGCCAATTGCTGTTTAGTTTTCAGATTGCCTTTTGAGCTCATGTAATACACGGTATGTCGACAGTATAATGTGTAAATCACTTATGTAGGTCTAATTGATTTAGTTGGATATATGCCTCTCTACATATTTACATACAATTGCGTAGTTCTGTAGACCTACAGGTTATATTGTAAACTGAGGCCTAGTAATATTTACGATTTCCGTGAATGTGTGGCCCTTTGAATGAACGAATGAATAAATGAACGGCTTATTTATGCCACGTTTATTGCATGTAAATAATTGTATATAGTGAGTGCGCGCCAGCTAACAGAAATGTATACGCCCACATGTCAGCGGCTGGTACCGATTGCTGCATTATAATTAAAATGCCCATTTTATTGCTTGTTTTATTACAGTGTCGGTTTATTGCAAATTGCCAACAGACACGATACACAGAGCAGTAGCATACAGTGCGAGTCTATTAAGCATGAGCCTGGGTGGCGGTCATCATATCATAAAAACATGATGGCAATATCGCGGTCGTTGTTGTCCACGATGATCATAATCATCATTAGTTAACGCTGCTTGTGTTGTTTTTTGGTCGGGCCAAAGTTTACCCGCGTTGTCCGTATTATGTAGATCTAAGCATCGATCATTTGCCGTTATAGTGATGGCATATAGCAACAGTTTATATAGTAGTAAACTATCGACTGTTAAAGCAATTTCACGGCGCGTATGATGATGATAATAATAATAATAATAACTAGATGTATGGCAAAGCTCAGCGTGAGCCCGCCCGGCATTCTGTTGTTCTAGACTGTAAGCTCGTGCCACTGCATAACACGTGCCAAAGTTTGCCTGCTGTCTGTTATAACGTGCATGCGGTAAGGCTTGCAGTGTCTCCCAATGCGAAAATTTAGGAGGTGGACAAAAATCGCCAACCGTTCTCAGCTGTTCGTGGACCAAAATTCACCAAATTTGGGAGGCGTGTAGATTGTAGATTGTAGAGTCCTTGTAGATTGACATTTTTTCCGATTGTTGATATCATGTTCCGTTGCAGAGATATGTTCGGTCAAAGGTTAACGTCGGTCCCAAAAAGCGGGTTTTTTGCCCCAGCCCGTGGGGGTAAATGCCCGGGGGTGTTCGGACCAAATTTTTCGAATAGCAGTCATAAGTGAATATGTGTCTAATTTTGGTTGAGATCAGTTCAGTGACCTCAGAGATTGGGCGTCGAAAAACGGAAGAAGAAAGAAAAAACACAGCAGTAAAATATAAGCCATTCGGCATCGTGATGCCATGCGAGCTAATAATAATAATAATAATAATGTACCCATCTCTATCCTGCCGCCGTAAGGTAGTAACTAGTAACTTACTTCAGAGGCAGAACTGACTGTTGGTCTGCATTTGTATGTGTTCTCGTTACTTTTATTTACTATTTTGAAAGTTGATCACTTCGCGCTCCGGTAGGGGTGCGAGGTATGCGATCTGCATGTCTGTATGTCTGTCTGTCTCTTTGTCTGTCCGTTCGCATATCTCAACAACCACACATTCAAATTTCACCAAATTTTCTGTACATGATACCCGTGGCCGTGACTGGGTCCTCTTATGACAGCAGTGCAATACGTTATGTACATCCGGTATTGTGCATGACGTCATGTTTTCACATAATAAGGCCAGTGGGCCATATTAAAGACGACGCGTATGTTTCGTCCAGTTCACAAGATGGCGGCACCGGGGGCGAAGTTTGTCGTCTCCGACTGCATCTTGTTCGATTTAGTACGGAATGCTTTGTGCAGTTCTTATTCTCGTGTAGGTATTCTTGATCGGTCTGATAAGACGAGTGAATCGATGTAATATTCTCTCGGTAATGTGCCGTCGTCGATGACGTAATTGCGTCGTGTCGTCTGGCGAGCCGACCTCGAGTATAGAGCGCGATCATATTGTTGTCCGTACTCTTAGCTAGTGATGGAAAAATCGATTCAAATCGATTCGAATCGACTCACGTCGCCGAATCGCATGAATAGTTTTCGATTCAGCACAATTCCGCGCTTAGTTGCAGAATAGCGTTATCGGAGAATATCGGAGATTCGAAACATTGTGCACTTCTTTCTCAATTCGGTTTCTTATTCTGCTTTTTCCTAGTTTCTGTTTTCATGCGCATTTATACAGAATTGCTGCAGCCGTTGAAGAAGATTAAGCTTCACCAATGAAATGAGCGCAGTCACAGTTCACTTAACAAACACTGCGGGTTCACTGTAGTGAATCGAATCGAATCGAACTTTTTTTCTATGGCGAATCGCTTATCACGACACATGCTTGACGAACACTCATCGTTGCACTGTTAGTGACTATTATTCAAGGTGAGCAGACCGAAGCTTAGTTGCTGACATAATCACAGGCTGCGTGCAGCGCCAGCCCGCGGTGTTAACAGCGACTGATCGAGAGCATCGACTCATTCAGGGGCGTGAAAAAAATCATTGAATAGACATTTACAAGCCAAACCGGCAAAACACTTTTGTCGCTATAATTTCGAAGCGGCAAATCGGATCTCCAGAAATTAGGTGACCAAATTATGGGTCGCCAAACAGTCTTTATGATTGGTCCAGAGTTTCAGTATGTACATTCTGGCAGGTCGGAAGTGCAGCTCCCATAAGTATCAATACAATTAACTCGGTATCTAAGAGATGGTTCAAGATATTTGAACCAAATTTCGTGTGTACGGCGTCATTATATGCATACATCATTCATTCTTGCACATTTTTACATTCGATGAAATTCAACACGGCAGCGGTCGCCATCCGCAACGGTATAATAATCAAGTTGACCAATAGCCTACGTCATTCAACACGAAGTCACGCGAGAATGTGCCTAAGGTTATCTCTTTGATATAGCTGCTGAGCTAGGGGATGAAATGCCCCAAAAACCTTCCAAAGGGGGTGTGAATGTGAATAGATATTCGCAGGCCAAACCGGAAAACTAAAGTCGCTATAATTTCGAAGCAAATTGAATCTCCAGAAATTTGGAATCCAGATATTAGTCTTCTTGGGTGGTTCATTATTTCCGTGCATACGCTATGGCAGGTTGGAAGTGCCGCTACCATAAATATCAATATAACCCGGTATTGAACTAACGGTTATAGATGTTTGAAGTTTGAACCAAATGTGGCATAAATGTAGGCGTAGTAGCTCATCGACAAGATTCATTACATCACCTGCTACTGGTCAACTATAGTCAAACATGCTTCGGACACAGAGCCTTCAGCGATTTTCCGCCACCGTCTGGAACAGTCTACCACTGATACAGTGGAACTCATTGTGTTCAGACGTCACCGCAATACTTAGATGCTCATTGCTACAGACGGAGTACCGTGATGGTCTCTCTGTCTGTTGGTCGCGTTCGTGAGTCCTCAAAAACAGCTCAACCGATCGATATGCCGTTTGGGGAGCTGACTCGTATGGATCCAAGGAACCATGTATTAGATGGGGGTCAAGATCGGACGAATCCATCTGCAGCCGCGATGGGTGACAAGTCGGCGATGCGGCCTTTTGCCAAATTACTTTGGATACGTGTTATCATTATTGTTAATGTTTAATAGTTTATACTGTGGGATTCGTCGCGTATAAATGTTTTGTCAGTGCGTTCCTCGTCCTTGGACCGGCGACAGTGAAGGCTAGACGACCGTCGAAACTCATCAGGTGTGATGGTACTGTCAGGTTAGTTCCGTTCGGAAATTTGAGGACTCATGAACGCGACCAACAGACAGAGAGACCATCACGGTACTCCGTCTGTAGCAATGAGCATCTGAGTATTGCGGTGACGTCTGAACACAATGAGTTCCACTGTATCAGTGGTAGACTGTTCCAGACGGTGGAGGAAAATCACTGAAGGCTCTGTGTCCGAAGCATGTTTGACTATAGTTGACCAGTAGCAGGTGATGTAATGAATCTTGTTCTTGTTCGCGCGCTCGTATAGCCGTCACGAACGCGCGCCCGAGTCACGCTGATAAGCTCTGCAGAAATAGAATGTTATCAGTTCTCGACGAAGCAGTTCAGCGACAGTTCATTGTTGTCGGAAGCCCGTTCCAGATGACTGGTCCGTAGATAGCAAAACTACTTCGGCCTGGTTGATGACTGGCAGCTACATCAAGATGCCGAATGGATGCGGTCACCGAGACTCGTACATACAGTGAGGCGTCGGATAATGAACTGTAGTACCATTCTGACATCGCCATAGCATTACAGTCAGCTTATACATGACGCGCTGGGCACGACAAGCTAGCGAAGCTCGGCGTGTAATGTAACAGCTGTGACATTATGGCGACTGTCCGTATGTGTCAGATTTTCATTATTCTGTCGTAAACACTGGGGGTTCCTTTATCGCCGAATACGGTACAAATCGGTACTGTTCAGGTGGGTATTGATATGGTTCAGTTTATGTTTAACAGGACCAGCGGTTCAGATGGATAACGGGAGTACGGTCGAAGTCGGCAGCACTCCGATGAGCAGACTTGCAGGAGCAGACTGGGACAGCGGTAGCATCTCTTCATCTGGACAGAGTCCAGTAAACGGTAGGTTAATATCAGCATGTTTGTCTGTTTGTTTGTCTGTCTGTTTGTCTGTCGACTCGCGTATTTGAAAAACCACAAGTCTAAATTTAGCCAAATTTCTCTACAAGTTACCTACGGCCGTGACTCGATTTTTCTCTGACGGCAAGGCAATACGTTATATACTTCCGTTTTTGTGGCTGACGTCATGTTTTCATGATAGAGCGAATGGGTCAGAATCAAAGACTAATAAATTCCTCCAGTTCGCCAGGTGGCGACACTGGGGGCGAAGTCTGCCATCTCCGACTGCATCTTGTTTGATGTAGTTAGGAATGCTTTGCGTATTTCTTATTCTCAATATCGTTCTTTCTGTTTGATTGCCGCTAACTGTCCCAAACTGAAACTGAACGGAAACGGTCGGAGACGGCACTCAGCCACATACTGGCATACAGTTTTTATACCGTGATGGGGCATTCACCCGCGTACCATCTGTCTTCGCACCTGCATACAGGATGTCGCAAAAACACTCTTGTCGTTGGCCACCATTGGTCAAAACGTTGCCAGATATTTCATAAGGTAGAGTAGTGACGCGCTTACGACGTTGTGGAATCGTTGGTGATGACTTTAGTACAGAGTTATACTGCTGAGCCTCACGGCGAAAGCGTTTCGAATCTCGGTCAGCGTTTGGCGAAGCGTTCGTGGCACTTTTCTGATCCACCAAGGACAGTAACGGACAAGTTACGGCGTGTGTTGAACACTGCTGCGCGTGTCGTCACCGGCAGTTGGAAGTTTGACCGCGGCCTGGGTCAGATACTGCACGACGAACTATGGCTCGACGTCCCTGACCGGGTGTTTTTCAAGCTGGCAGTGACAGTTCACCGGTGTCTGAACGGCTGCGCACCGCCGTACCTGTCGGACTACTGCGTTCCGGTCGCCGATGCCGACACTGGCAGCACCTGCGTTCCGCCAACCGTCAACTACTTGCAGTACCTCGCTACCGGCTCAACACTTACGGCTGTCTGGCCTTTTCAGATGCCGGCCCCACTGCCTAGAACTATCTCCTGGATTTCATCCGAGACCCGACCATCAGTGCAGACTGTTTCAGACGTTTGCTTAAAACGTACCTGTTTGCTCATACTAGTGCATTCAGCGCGTTAGAGGTTCTTGATGATAACCCGCGCTCTATAAATTTACTTACTTACTTTTACGCGTGTGGCCATTGTCCGGTGTTTTGCGCCCCCGTGTACGGATTGCTGCAGCACGATATGTTGTTTGTTGGTTGTAGTGAACACGACGCGGTCGTCGACGTCGTCGGTTGGCTCTGGTGGACATGACCGCCTGCAGGCGCCGGTGACCGACCACCACCAGCAGCAGCAGCAGCAGCAGCAGCAGGGGGAGGACGAAGGCGACTACGCCGCCGCCGCCGCCGCCGTCGCCGCCGAAGATGGCGGACGATCGCGGTCACTGTCGCGGTCATCCCGTCACAGCAGCGACGATGCGGCGTCCAGACTGTCCGGTGATGACCGATCCAGAGTCAGATTCGCCGCTGTGAGTGCTTAATTGGAGCACAGTAATCACTTCAAAGGGCCGACATGACGGACCATCATGTCGGCCTGTAATGTCGGCCTGTTTGTCTCGCCTTTAACTAGAAATCCCTCACTCATGGTCGCACAGACGACCATTTTAGCGACATTTCTACGCCTACGCCACTCGATATTGTCGGCGAGGGCGTGTATTCAGGCTGTCTGTCTGCCGCGTTCGTTTGTCCATCCGTTCGTCCGGACAGAATGATATTTTATTCGCTCAGCAATTTCAGTATTGCAATGAACTGAAACGTGATGTAACATAGAATAAATGAGCAGGAACAGCAAGGCTGGATACCCAGCACTAACGGCTGCCCATACATACACGCGCATACACACACAAACATACATAGAAACACAGACACACACAACATAACTAAAAAGCTAAAAGCATTTCTGAACAGACGAAAAATCTATACAAGATTAATAGTCCTTTTGAATGATCCTAGTGAGCCAAAATCGACAATTTCTGGTGGCAAACTGTTTTAAACATTTTAATGCGCTGGCTAAAATGATTTTCTGGCGTTAGCCTCACTATACTCTTTAAACAATGTAAATGGATGACCTCCTGTTGTAATAACAGTACTATGCTGGAAAAAGTCATCAAATTTTACATCAACAAGATTGAATAGTATTTTGTAACAC
>Ga0209780_1005093_pt1 | contig 10300 bp, 3 predicted proteins | sample WorMetexBAHAMAS2_FD_187384 | JGI IMG/M metagenome (GOLD analysis project Ga0209780, IMG submission 187384) | Marine gutless worms symbiont microbial communities from Max Planck institute for Marine Microbiology, Germany - Inanidrilus exumae... | ecosystem: Host-associated > Annelida > Digestive... | reverse complement strand
GTTATGAAGCTTAATGCTTGACCCAAAGCTACATTAATTGTGGGTAACATCGTTGTAATAACTATAAATAAAAAAGACACTTTTGTATCTCTTTCTCTATATATATATAGTTGCTGCGGCTGTCTGGTCTGTGTGTGTGTGTCTGTGTTCCAGATTTTGGAAAAACTCGCGGACCGATTTCCATGAAGCTTTTCACGGTTCATAGGGGTCATAGGTAGACGTGAACGGATAAAAAACATCCGGAAAATTTTGACACTTAATGTGTAAAAATTCGGACAATGGCGCAAAATGGCCAATTTCAAGAAAGTCCCCACGGGCGACGACGCATGCTGGTCTGCGCAATGGCCTGCGGTCCGAGTTCGCGCGCTTGCCTGCACGCTCGCCTGTGGTACGACAGCGGCACGGGCCAATCGCGTGCTGGCCTTGGGGGCATGGCCCGTAGCCTTTGATGGGGGACTGTATCAAACGCTTTTCTGCTCCTGAGTTTAGTGGTCCGACTTCCCGGCTGGCCTTTGGCCGGGTATAAGCTAGTATTACATAAGCCTGAACTCTACAACGTAACTAGTGAGTGCTCAGCTGACAATGATATTTATAGCATTATTAGCATGGGGAAACTGTCGTTGAATTTGATTTTATCTGGTGTGTGGTCCCTGACACCAATGTTTGGATGAGAGCTACAGAAATAGAGGTCATTGCCTTACTACTAGCTAGCCCCATGTGGCTCTGGAAAGACTTTGCTCTGTTTGCTTAGGTTTTATTGCCTTGGTTGTTGCTGCTCGACATGACATTTCAGTCTGTTGTCGTTTGACATGTCAGGTGATACGGATGCGCGAAACATTACAGCGGTTTCAGAAAAACAAGCTGGTTCCGTTTAACGAGAAGTTGTCGAGCCAACATTACTCATTCAGTGTATGAGATTTCTGTATTAACTCGTTTGCTGATTATCAAAGTTGATTTTTTTATGTGTACAAAAAACGATACGGAGACAGTGTATATAATACTGTTGAGGAGCATGCTAGCATCTCCCTAATCCGAATGTGTTAGTTGCCGTCAGCAAGGCATGCAGATAGTAAAACATTGCTCAGACAAAATCCTAGTTTGTAACTGGAGGTGCCAGCTAATAATGGGTTGACATGTACTATGGCTGTGATGCGGTTGTGTGTGTGTCATGTTTACAAAAATCTGAACACGGCAATGAAAAATATTGCTTGTGTGTACCAGAAATAATCTGCATCGCACACCGTCTCACCATTGACATTAACAGACTTTATTCATTTATTCTCTTTCAAGGACCTTCTATAAAACATTATACACAAACACATATTGACCACTTAGTGACCATTTTGCAGGTAAACATCAGTTAGCCGGTAACATTGTTAATTTTCTTCCTGCACTTGTTCTGATCACGCTGCATCCTCTTGGGCCAGACCAAAATATTTGTATCATCCGTAACACCATCATTTGTTTTCCTCTTTTGCCCAAATCCTAACAGTTCTTGCATTTTTAAGCCGCATTACCTGCACACAGTGCATGAGATGCAGCCCATTGCTGCAGATGTTGCACGTAGCGTGGTCTGTGTGTCTGTGTGTGTTGGTCACATGAATATACTGTACAAAAATGGCTGAACCAATCAAAATGCCCTTTGGGAGGCTGACTTTTCATGGGTTCAAAGGACCATGTATTAGATGGGGGGTCAAGATCGGACAAATCATTTTGCAGCCGTGAGGGGCGAAAGTTGGCAATCCAGTCTTTTGACAAAGTACTTTGGTCACTTGTCCTATCTTTAAAAGTAATTCCAAATGTCCATCTGATATGCTCAGTTCAGTTCTGTCCAGCTTCACCTCATGCTGCACTTTTATCGACCATGTCTCACTACTATGTATGTAGCAGACAGCTCCTCACAGTAAGACATATGAAGCATAAGACATTATTGGTCAGAAGATACGAGAAGGCATTCAGTGCAGCAATTGATGACATTGAGTGATGATTGGATGGTTTTGATGAGACGTTAAAAACAGCAGTTTTCATAGCTACTGCAGTTAACCAGCCAAAATCCTATGTGCACTTAGATGTTGCGTTTGTTGTAGCTAAATAGTATGGTCTGCCTGAACAGCTAGATGCAAATCACTGTTTGGAACTCATTTAGATTCACATTGTTGTTACTACTGTGCAACTCATTCTGTAGAAATATGATGTTCACAGAAAGTTGAGGTATGAATTAGTGTGTGATTGGACATGCGATTGTATGCTATGTGTGCAGTTGACCAGTCACATGGAGTCGATGTTAGAAGCCGCGTACTCAAAGTATACAAACTGGCACACAAAACGATCACAGATGCACATCGTGAAACGGACGTGACCCAAGTGTAGCATTCAAACTGTTGAGACTCAAAAGTCACTCATTTGCAGCAAAGCAATAAACTATGCATTCGTGGTTATCGACAGCTGCTGCTGTTTCAAAGTGCCAATAATATTAGTGCCGTGGTTTGCATTGCACGAGCAATTCATTTTGAGATACCAGAGTTGAGAGTTAGACTGACATGTTGCTGTATCATTTGTTCATAAAAGCAAATGTTTACGATTTATTAAGTTCCATTTATGAGTTAAATATTTTTATAAGAGGGAATGATTCTTACTTACAACTCACTGGAAGTCTGTGAAGTGGTATTATAGAGCTCTATGTAGTGTACATAAGTTGTTTAAATATCATAATACTTAAATGACCAGAATACTTAAATGACATCCTTGTTCCTTCTTTGGAGCTTGTTCCTGGCTGCATTCGGTAGATGTAGCAATATCGTCATGTTGTGTACATATGCGTTACCTCACGGATTGCACAGTTTCCGTTCATCAGTGCCAATTTTGAGGAACAGTCTTCTTTTAGAAACGAAAGATAATAATGGTAGTGGAACCCAGTGTAAGGTTGTCTCGACATGTGACTTTTTGAGCATGCATATTCTTTGCAGTGCCCCTGAGAATTCTTGATGAATCACCGCATAACTTCTTGTTTCTGTTTCACTTAATAATTATTTTGTAACTGCTGATGCCAATACATGCCTTGAGAAAACATGCTGCTAGTGATAATTCCACTCATAAGATGAATTGTAGATTGAGCTGAGAGCTTTGTAATGTCAGTTAAAATACGTACCATTAAAACCAATGTTTACAGTTGGAAGGAACAGTGCAGTGAAGGATAGAGTTACTAATGCTGCTTACACTTTGCGTCCACTGTCTGTTATGTCTGTACAAAGTACTGTAATGTTGGATACAGGGATTTACTAACCAATACACTGCCGTCATTCTGCAATGTAATCACTGCACCTTGTTTTATTTCTACCTGCGTTAATGATGCATTTTTTACCGTGTGACGCTGTGCTAGCACGGTATATGCTGTCACCGTATGTCTGTCTGTCCGTCTGTCAATAAAGTTCTACAAAGATGGCTAAACCTAGGATCACACGAACAATGCCATACGATAGACCAGGCACTCTAGTTTTCTGATGCCAAAAATCTTGGCAAAATTCTAACGGGATCACCCCACCGGGGGCGCCAAATAGAGGTGGGGTAGGTTAAAACAGCAATTTTCGACCAATAGATCTCTATATCTCAGAAACGGTGCGAGATAGGGACATAGTTACTATGGAACGGTAATAGGAACTCATATGTGCTCTGTTGATTGGTGCTATTTCCAGTGACTTTTGAGTGACCTGAACAACTCGAAACGACCCCATTTTTGACATTTTGTATTGCCTTTCATATGTTCATAGTGAGTGGAGATAGAGAATTCAAGTTTGGTAGGTAGGTTGACGGTAGAAAGTGCTAGCCCACGAGTGGCAAACCATCCCTGCAAGGGAGTGGTTAGGTCATGTGATAAATAAATAAATTTTGTTGGGCACAAACCATATCTCTGGTAGACTCTGGAACAGCTGATCCCCTCAGGTGTTGTCAACTTAGGTTGACGGTCAGTGTGGTAAAACTGGTGATGGTCTCGGTCAGCAGTTTATCACACTGTCCTTTGACATCTGCGTATAACACGGTGGGCATGAGTCACCGCATTGCATGGATCTTTCAGTGACAGCGGAGACCTGGCTGTCTTTCTTGTCCATTGGAGTTGTGCGACTTTATTATGCAAAAGTATTAGTATTGATTACAACAGTGAATATTATTGAGTTATGTTCTCATTTTGTTTTGGTTTGTTGGTTTAATGTAATTCATGTACTATCACTTTGCTGCATTTGTCCCTATCTTGATTCCAAAACGGTACCATCGCTTTCTCAGTCATTCCTCCAAGCTGGACTACTGCAATTCTCATGTACTACAGACTTCCACAGTTTCAAATAGACCGACTTAACTGAATCAAAGATTGCACTGATGTCATTGTTAAAGCTGCCAAATCCTCTCATATTGCTTCTGTCTTATATTCTCCTCTCTAACTTAACATCAGTGAACATACGGTATGCAAGTTTCTGTCACTCGACGTGCACAGTTCCAAGTAGCAGTCATTCTGCATCACTTCTTTCAATATGCATCACCATGTTAGTGTAGTCCAATCTCATCCTAGTCATTCTTCTTCTGATTCGAGTCATCGGACCATTTTTGTCGACTCGCCACTTACACCATCGTCCTTTCACTCCTGGTTTAAAACTGACATATTTCACATCCTTCCAACCACAGACTCAGGACTCGGAATCTTATCTTCTATGCTAGTCGGATGTTGTTTGGATTCCTGTCGGCTTTTTATCATACGTTACCCATTTCCCCATCGTATAGTGTCATCTCTCTCCAGATATTGTCAGCTGTATATGACGAATATTGTACTGTGATACTGTGAGAAAAATAGCAGTAAAATCTAGTCCTATACAGGCATTGCAGCTGATTGTAATAGATCCAGTCTGTGCTCTGGCTGAATGTTGTTATAGGTGGCTCAACGTAGTTTTGAAATTGGTTATGTATAAACGGTGGCAGAAGTGGGCTATTTGTCAACTGTGAGTCAGAAAGGTGCTGTATATTTTATTGGTTATCTATAAATACATTTAAGATGGGATCTTTATTGATCAATCTTGAACTGACTGAAAATTTAGTCTCACACAGTGAAAGAATGTTGCAAATTGGTCAGCATTTGGAGAAGTTAGATCCAATACTAAATTGGCAGCTTATTTAAACTCGTGATGACCAGTGGTACTGGTTTTGGCACCGCTATGTGGTTGATTTAAAAAATATTTGTTCAGAACTGAAATATGCTAGCGGTTTCACACAATTGGTTAGATGACATTGAAAGTGTTTTCGCAATAAAATTTTGCTGAAACAGTGCCAAAAAAGTAAAATCATTGAAAACGAGTCTGTAAAAAGCACGAGCATTAGTCGTCTTGGTGGTTATTAGATGAGTTATCAGCCAAAGTGATCATTTTGTGTCATTTACTGACAGTTTTTCAGTCTTAACTGATAGTTAATATATTACGTATTCAGCTACCGTTGTTGTTTTATCATTTTTTGTTTGATAAACAAGTAAAATTCATGTAGCACTTTTGGATTATATTTCTGTTATGTATAGACTTAAATGGTTTTCATTCTCTGTACACTAGATTGGTCATGTGCATGGAAAATGAACTAAAGTGAGTTAAAAGTAATAAATGATCAGCACATGTAATCCTGTCTGAGCGTGGTCCACGAAGGTTATCCTCTGGAAAATTTACTGTAAGATTATTGTAAAGATTTGTACTATTATAGAACACCAGTAGTTTGAGATGTGTGACATTAAATTCAGTGTGTCTTGATTATCTGACCTCAGAAGAACTGCTTGGTTATTTTCATCATAGATGCCGAGTACATCATGTTCAGTAGTAAACATCCTATATGTACGATTGTTTTGACCACATTTTCTGGCTTTGTTTTGAACGTGGTTGTTACTAATTGCTTACTTGTTCAGTTCTGTGTTGCCACATGGCCGTATTGGGAACCGTGGTTTTGTACTGAAATAGACTACAGCTGACTAAACTGGGGTTAGTTGGGTTTTCTTACACGTTTAGTTGTTAGTGTTTTGTGTTTTTTGTATTAGTCATTGATTATTGGTAGCAGTAATTTGGTATAATTAGTATAGTAACGCATCAAGGGCAGCATGGTGGTCTAATAGTAGTGCATCATATGTGTGGTGGATGTGTTACAGCTTCGACTGTCAACTATGCCGATATAAATCTTAGGCAGGTTTCTTGCCCACCATTTCCTCTTCAGTCTTCCTTTACTTACATTAAAAACATCTTCAATCATACACCCAGTCAAAATATACTAAATTTTATTTTTAAAATCAACTTATATGATGAACTATAATTGCTAAACAGAAACCTTACACACATTATACTTTTCCAATTAAATAATCTACCTATTTTCAATTCGCTTATTTAATCTAAATCTACTGTTATTGTTATATTTTTATTTTTCAATTATCTTACCTCAAGAATTAATACTGATTAAATCCTTGTATTTTTAATATAATTCTACCTTAAAGGCGTGTGTTGAAAGTGCCATTAAACTCCAACCAACCAACCTCTTCAGTCACCATTAGCAGTCTTGTTGCTGAACCAAGGTTTGGTGGTGCTGTGTGGTTGGAAGTCTATACCAGGTTGTGGAAGATGGTTCTGGTTATGATTCAGTCTATTCTGTGTATTCGTGCCATCGCCTTATCGACCATGGCATACCAGTTTTCTTGAGATGATGCCTTCTTCCACACGTATGAAGGACTGATATTCAATGGTTTCAGATCACACTCAGCCATGAAGTGATGTGGTCTTTCTGGGGGTCGTTTCCCGTCAGTGGTGGCTTGCAGATCTGTGTGGTTGATGATGATCAGGTGCACTGCGTGACTGTGTGACCGAATAATCTCAAGCAGAGTTCGATGACCGTGTTGGACAGAGGAACACCAGACACTGCCATGAATTTAGCATTCGATATATGACGAGGTTAAGTGTGAATAACTCCTAGCTAGCAGGCTGATGAACAGAGATTGAGGTGGAGAACGGGAGTTAGTTGCAGCGTTTGAGCCTCTCATTGTATGATGGTGAAGTTTTGATTGCATCTTTTTCCGGTTGGTTCTAATCACTGATAGTTTGTTATATCGCCCACAGCTGCTAGTTGAGGACCTTGAAAGTGGTGCAGAGGGTCATCTTATGTCCTGGGGTGTGGGAAGACCACTTTTGTGTTATGAGGAAGATACATTTGGTGTGTCTGTAACTTTGTATCGGGTAAGTGTGTTCAGTGCATGTAGAGTATTTTGTAGCCGAGTTACTTGTCCGTGGACTTTTGTACACAGTGTGGTACGTAGTTAGCGTTGCACGGAATGTGTTTTTGTACTAAATGGTGGCACCTATGTTTGCTTGTTTTGTTTAATCTGTGTGCCATGTATAAATGTTTATTATTACCGATGCCCAGTTGGGTGTAACTGAAAATGGTATAGTGTCCTCAAGAAGCAGTCATTGAATTGTAAGAGAGAATTCTCAGACTGTATAATGGGAGAGGTAATGTACTCTGTGTAAACTTGTGACATTCCATCTCGTTTCTTGTCATGCCTGGTCGTTCAAGCCTAGATGTACAGTGTTGCTGTTGTTTGTGTTCAGGCCCGAGTTAGGTATTGGTTTTAGCTGAAGTTTGTACTTTGCAGTACCGACGTTTGCTTTCTCTTCAAGCCCATTGTGGGATCTTTGGCTGTAAGAATAGGGCCTGCAACGTAAAAGGCGTCCAAACTTGGCTTTAGTTTTTTTGTGTTAATTTTTTGTTACAGTATCTCTATGTTACTAGTGAATCTGAGTACTTTTGTTGTGTAACTGTTGGGTTTAGTTTCTTCAGCACTAGCCGAGAGATTGTGCGGGAAGATGTCCAAAATGATGTATTTTGTGTTGACTGGGAGTAGGACGTGAAATCTTAACTCAGTGTAACTAACTCACTGTAGCTTTCCCTTCAGTGCTCCAACGCTGTTGCCATGGCAACAGGAAGGGCACCTGTCCTGCAAAAGTACGCTCCACAAACGTTTGCTGTTGGGAGTCGCCGCCCGAGCTGGAGTAACTACGAAAGATTAATCAAACGCGGAGATTAGTGCTGGTGGACCAGTAGTAGTGACTGACGTTGTTAGCAGCAATTTTGTATCCTTATAGCAGCGTCACGTCGGCGTAGCATGTAACGTTTTGTTTCAAGTCTGTTTACAGTTTACTCGTATCTGTTGGTCACTTCTGGCTTTCTGCTAACGTTGATTGACAACGATGAATACATGAGTACAAACATCGTCAAAGATTCAACTCCCGTTTGGAAGACTTACGCAGTAAAACTTCCTCGGGCAAGTTAATCTCAGTTTTCATTAGAACTGTTGCGCAAGGGCATGGTCAATCAACTCAGTTACGCTGCGCTGAAGTTATTACTTTTAATTTGCACATTCGGCAACTTGGACTGGTCTGTGTGCAGATGACAGTATCACAGTATACTAATAGGCGCCGAAGTGACAATATGCTGTAGACATGCTGGTGCTCGTAGTTAGAACGACATTAAACTTCGCCCCGCCCACTTTTTATCTAATATTTGCAGAGTAGAAGACTTGGCTGTTATCAGGACAATGCCTGAACTTTAATATTGCCATACGTAGTAATTAGCTTACAACTCGCACTTGGTCAGGCACAAAAAACGTGAATCGGAGGCACAGGCAGTCACTGATAAACCACGGAAGGACGAGTTGAAGTAAAAAGTTTAAAGATTACGCTTGAAAGACGAGAGAACGGTTTATTCGTATTGAACAAGTATGTCGAGCCGAAATGTAGTACGCTGGTCGCGTCGCATGCTGCCCCCTGGTGAGTTACGGTGAGTATGCAGACGAGACGGAACCCGCGAAGGGACATGCAGAGAAAAAAATTATTTCGTTCGCACGAGATAAAAAATATTTCTGCATGTCCCTTCGCGGGCTCCGTACAGACGAGACGAACGGATGCCAGACTGCGTTTTCCGCTCGACTCGTCACCATAATAATGCAAAGTAAGGGCGTAGTTTCAACCCGATCAGGTCCCGTGCTGTACCAAAAATAACGGCTTCATTAAACGTCAATGCACCAATCGCAATATCAAGATGTCGTCACTGACGTTCAAGACAATGTCTTCCGCAACGCCAGCGTACTTGAGCGACCTGATCCAGACGGCTGTTCCAGTTCGTCCTCTGCGGTCATCCGACGCCCCGCTGCTGACTATCCCAAGAACGCGAAGCGAGCTCGCTCGCCGGGCATTTTCGGTCGCGGCCTCGCGCACCTGGAACTCACTATACCATCTGACATTAGATCCTGCCGTACTGTGGACACTTTCAAACGACACCTCAAGACCCACCTGTTCAAACCGTCTTAACCTGATGCCACCAGCGCCTCTGTATCTTCGGACTTTACGGCGCTATACAAATCTTATTTTATTATTTATTATTATTATTATTCCTGGATGCGGATATGATGTGCCAACTGCGAGGTCAGTTTAAGTAAACTTAACTAGAAAACCTAAGCAGCACCACTAGTTGCTGCAAAACTGGCAGTGTGACAATTTCTCCCAATCCGAAATTGTTACGCGCTTCTGTGCCAAATTCCAGCCTCATTGGTAACGAAGGACAGGGAAGGGAAGGAGAGTGGGAAATGGGAGGGAAGGGAAAAGGAGGAGACGGTAAGGGAGGGAAATGGAGGGATATGGGAAAGGGGGAAGAAAAGTGGAGGGGAAAAGGATTGAAGCCCGAAAAACCGCGATTTTTACCAAATCTTCAAGTTTGGGCCTCCTGTACCCACCTCTCCCCAATCTGGACCAAATTTGGCGTGCGACTGAGTGAGGAAACATGGCGTACTCGTCCACGCAAAATTTCACCGTGATCGGCATAACCACGCACACGTGACCGATTTTGGAATTTTTGGGACTCCTAGCTGTACCCACCCCTAAACCGATCCGGGCCAAATTTGGCAGGCTAGAGTACACCCAAGGTTTACCCTTACGTGCCACATTTCATCTCGATCGGTTCACTGTGTCGCCGTCGATGAGCGAAATATTCCAAATCCTGTATTTTCAACTTCGTCATTCTGCGATGGCTCCGCCCAGTGTAGTAGAGACAAAATTGAACGCCGGTGAGCAACTACAAACAGTCCCATATCCAACAGCACCTAAACTGTTTCTATACCCCCAACGCCTTCGTGGCGACGTCGTGCGCACAATCTTTGTTATTTCAAAGCGTGACGGACAAAAAAATTTTTACGCCCCCCCCCCGGCGGCAAACGAAGTTTTATCCCCACCAAACCTGGCTTGATGAT
>Ga0209780_1005092_pt1 | contig 10300 bp, 9 predicted proteins | sample WorMetexBAHAMAS2_FD_187384 | JGI IMG/M metagenome (GOLD analysis project Ga0209780, IMG submission 187384) | Marine gutless worms symbiont microbial communities from Max Planck institute for Marine Microbiology, Germany - Inanidrilus exumae... | ecosystem: Host-associated > Annelida > Digestive... | reverse complement strand
CCTGCGGTGTAGGCTAACAGTACTAGGCCTACAAGGTCAGTTATGTAAACGAGCGACTGAAAAGCATGGTCTTCAGTCGCCGTTTGAAGACTGGCAGTGACGGCGCTGCAGTGACGTTCGGTGGTATAACGGTATAATAGGAGATAACGGATTTAGATATTGTACAGGCGCAGTTTGTAGATCATAGCAAGTGCTAGCCCATTTAACTGTCCCTGAAAGGGGCGTAGTCAGGTCACTTGAACCATTTAAATTTTGGTGGGCACCAACCATATATCTCTGGAATGGCTGAAGCTAGAGTGAACAAATTTTGTACACCAATAGGCTATTGCAAGTCCCAGCATATGGCGGATAAATCACCCGTAAAAGGGGCATGGTTAGGGTCACATGACCCATTTTAAATTTTGGGGCCCCAATGATATCTCTGAAACGGCTAATGCTAGAGTCGTCAAGTTTTGTACACAGTGGACTATATCATAACCTAGCTTAACCATGACAAACCACCCCTAAAAGGGGTGTTGTTGGGGTCACGTGACCCGTTTTTTAATTTTGTCCCAATCATATCTCTGGATATGGTGAAGCTAGGCACTTCAGATTTCGTTTGCTGATTGATACATGGCAATGCTAGCTCATGCATGATATATTACTGCCGAAAGGGATGTGTGATGTGTCACGTGACCTCTTTAAATTTGGGTAGTAAGTGATAATATCTCATTAACGCTGCAAGATAGAGACAGTTGCAATGGAACACTAATAGGAAATCGTATGTGGCCTATCGAATTATTCGAATAGCACCGTTGCCAATACCCTTGAATGACCTTGAAGGTCACTTTTGCTGTTTGAAACCTTTCTAACTTCCGTACCTCGTGAAATGTAGAAGTGACTTTTGGTCCATGTAGTGAGTGATTTATGACAATCGTAGACAAGTTGTACACACCTTTGCCCCTGTCAACAAGTAATTTAATTTGGTATGAAGTTAGCTGAAGATTTTCCCTACGTGGCATCAGTGCTTTGACACACAGTTGGGCATTTGGCCTGCAAAAAAACTTGCTCATCTTCCAAGTTTTTGGAATATGGACAAAGCTGTGGAAAAGAAAGCTGTTTAAATAGATAAAATCTGATTGTACGTTTTTGTGGTAATTCAGTGCTGGGTGATGCCAGTTGGGTGGCCCAGACGTCAGTGATCTGTCAGAATCCGAAGGTTACGGCTATCAACACGTGCATGGAGACTGATTTGACGGGTCAGGTGTGTGCTGACTCCATGGGAACTGTCATGTTTTCAGGTAAAGACATGATTCACACATTTTGACAGTATAACGTAACAGTTTTGCATTACACGTGGTATGGAAATAGAAATCAATTGTTTTACCTGTCACAGATCTTTCCCACCGTGTTTTCGCTTACTCCATCAGAACATACTCCACGGATTATTATATGGACCATTTCTTCTGAGCTGTATTGGTTTTTGTTTTTAGTTTTTAAAATTATTATTTTTGTTATGCTTCCTTGTGGTTGGGTGCAGCCGGTACACATGGGCGTAGTTTGGTTGAGATGTTTGGGGGGGCTTGAACATGGCGAGCGTGGGAGCGCGAGCCTATAACGGGGGCCTGGGGGCAGAGCCCCTGGTCGCAGAGCCCCTGGTCGGTCAGGGGGCAAAGCCCCCCTAAAGCTGAAAAGCTCTTTGCTTTTAGATGTCTATTGGAAGCGGCAAATTTGCCCTTATTCTCCTTGTATTGCAGACTCAGTAAATCATTTAATCACTGCAGCTAACTGGCAATTTGTTGTTGAACTGTTTTACGCTGCCTTTACTTTATTACCGGCGTGTGCACGCTAGCATTGCACTAAATTTTTATTGCCACCTGGGCTCATGGGGGGCTTAGCCCCCCTAGCCCCTGATAAACTACGCCCATGCCGGTACATGTTAATATGTAGGGCCCACAGTTTTCCGTGAGCCGTGGAATTTGGCCGTTCCGTGTTTTCGCGGAATTTCACGGAATTCCGCGTAAACACGGAAATTACGTGGCAACGGCCAAATTCCGTAAGTCTGTATTGCTGTTGTAATTGTGACACTCAGTCCCTTCGGACAGCTACACAGGCCTGTTGATTTCAGTGACGTTAGTTTGCTTACTTACTTAAGTTTTTACTTACTGGACCTTTGTAGGTGTAGATGACTGGTGACTGAAACAGACTGATTGGCACGATCGACTGATGAGTGACGACGTAATTAGTGACGCTTTTTTCGGTTTACTTCCGATATTTTTTTATTAAAGTTTACTTGTCGTAAAGTTGTTATTGTCGTATTTAATTAGTAAACACGCTGAGTGATTTCATTGATGCAATCGCTCATACGCTATACGCAGGACCATCGTTGGAATTTATTAATTATCATTCATAACTCATTAGGTGTGAGTAAGTACGGTAGTTGTATGGCATGGCTCTGTGTAGGCCATTCACCGCCCCTCAAGTACGACAACCGCCCCAAAGTTTAGGTGTAAAATTTTTGTTTAGTAGTTTGATGTGACAATAATGCTAAAGTTTTGGGGCATAACTGGGCCAAAGTCGGCACAGTATACTCCAAAATGGGCGGCCGTGGTGAGCCGCGGAATTCCAAGAATTTGCCGCGGTGAGCCGCGGAATTTTGCAAATGGCGCCGCTGAATTTGGCAAAATTTGCCGCGGAAAACTGTGGGTCCTATTAATATATAATATTGTATTGTATTGTATGTAAATAAATACTGCTATGCAGGAGTTGGAGGACAGATGGACTTCATTCGTGGTGCGGCACTGGGAATTGATGGTCTCGGCAAACCAATCATTGCTATGCCGTCACGTACTGAGGGTGGTGAGTCAAAGATCGTACCAGAGCTCAAACCAGGTTACGTATTTCACCATTGAACTTTGCCAGTTATAACTGCATTTCACTTGGAAAAATTCTGTTATTTGAATAAACGTATATTTGCATTTACTCAATGTATACTCTGAATTCTGAAAAAGGATCCATTCTGGTTTTGTGCATAGCTCCTGGGAAATTAACCGGTTGGGATAAAAATTTTAGACTGTATAGACAAGGTAATGCTGATTTGGTACATCTCAAAATAATTTGCCTAATGCAGTTTAAGAAGTGGTCAAAATTTTTGACAGGTTATTTTCTACGTCATTCCTGGTCACTGTTGGCCTAGTGAAAGAATGACTAAAATTAGTGTACAGTTGGCAAAGCTGTTACAAAAATAATTTAGGCTTGGTCATTATTAAATGTCAGTAATTTCAGATGCATCTAAATCAACTAGGTAATAGCGTAGGTGTGGTGGAATCTGGGAATTGTATCAACAGACAGCAGGCTTATGCACAAAGCAGCTCTGATTACAGCAGAGAACCTGAAGTGTTACAAATATCTTTTTTGGGTATAAAAGACTGAACTAATTTACTCTTATGGACTTCATGAATGCTTTGATGAGAAGCATTTCATTCTGTCTTGAACAGTTGTGTCAATATTGTATTCTGAAAAATCTGCAGTTTTTGGCCTTTCCTGTAGAATGAGCATTCTCTAACTTTATATTGTCAGTAATTTTCATTCATCAGCATGGTAGACAAGGGTGGTAATGGCGTTCCCAAACTTACTTTAGCTGTGGGAACAGCGTTCCCGGACGGGAACAGCATTGCCGGACTCTTCAACATCACTGTCTGATGATTTACAGTATTGGCATAGATCACGTTAGGCCTACGTATTACAATACCGTGACTTCAGGCTACTTCCAGAGTGCCTGTATACACAGTGATTTCCCGCTGGTCACATTTTGTATCAGATGGTAGGCTATCATTAATGTCGTTCTCATCTCATGTGTACATTTCAATCGACTGCGGAACGAGGCTATCAACTCCCAGACATAGGCTTACATGCTGATCTGGGAATGCCAGTTTTTGTTTGCACTAACACGCCGGAAATGCCAAATTGTGACAGAACCAAACTGTTCCAGCGCTGGAACAGTTTGGATCCGTCGCAAGTTGGATTGTGGATGGTGGAGCTGGCGTGCCAGCGGGAATTAATTATCGACATCCCAAAATAAATGGCAGCCCGGCTGAGCAGTCTTTGAGTTGGCCATCCTCTTACTAAAATGTAAATACCGCATTATCACCATAAGTTTGCATGGTGCTTGCAAGGTAAGACTCCTCGTTCCACGATGCAGTTTGTCGTCCGTCTCAAGCAGATTGTCCTTGCAGACAAAACTGGTTTTAGTTCATTCTGTTGCCGACAGATAAGCTTTACAACATTGTTAGCCCGCCTGCCATCGCAATCTTATGTTTTGCTGATGTTACTTTTCTTTCTTCATCTTTTTAATTTTTAACGATCCGTTGGAGACCAATTATCTCAGAATGCACTGAACTTCACCAAATTTTCAGAATAGGTACATGTGGGTGGGCATGATTAATCTGACATTCTGTTCCCAGTTGCTCAAGTCAAGGGGCATTAGTAGTTGCCAATAACACGTTCTGCTGGGACCATGCGACGTGGAGAGACCGCGTACTATACAGCACGAACTTCATGCTGCACTATCCGACGCATTTTGGTTTAATCATATTAGCCAAATGGCGTCTATAGGCCTAACCTAGTCGAAGCAGATGGCAAGAGCTTCGTTAGCGCTGGCGAGGCTGCGCGCCGGGCGGGCTCACGCTGGGCTTTGTAACGCATTTCTATTTCCATAATACACCAGAATAGACCATTTCAGGACATAATTTCCTTTTTTCTGGAATAGTGCCCCTCCCCAGACCTTTCGCCAGTGGGAATGGGATATCCTCGCCTCACATTCCACCTCCCTTGGCGCCTTCATAGTCTATACCTTGCGTTCCCATACCTTATTTTCATAGCAGGCCACCCCTGAAAGCTCTGAGACACCTAAATGATATTTTACTTGTAATCTAGAATTTCATGACAATGTTTCAGGTGCTGGGGTAGTGACAACACGTGCACACGTCCACTACATAATAACTGAGTACGGTATTGCGTATCTGTTTGGCAAAACACTACGACAGCGTGCATATGAGTTAATTCGTATTGCACATCCAGAGTTCCGTGAGTCGCTGGAGAAAGCTGCATTTGAAAGACTAAAAGTGATGCCTTGTCGCCAGAGATAGTGTTTTGTGTGAAGCATCATACATGCACTTCTCATACTCCTTTTTGATGTTATTTTGTTCTCGTCCGACTATTTTTATTGCAACCAAAGTGTATGGTAGTGGTGTGTATGCGGTTGTCTATGGCACTGTCCAGACTGAATGCAGCAATAATTAGTGGCGTCAAGAGACATGGTGGCACAACTCATGGGTCGGCCCCTTCTTTCCCCACCATGAAAAACTGCTAACCTGCACTGACATGTTATAACACACAGTATGTAAAAGTACAACAAGGTACAAACTGACTAATAAATGCTGTCATGAAATAAGATACTTTATTCCTGCACAGTTTTGCACTTGCACTTATGTGCTGAACAGTTGGCAAGAAAAGCAAAATGACTACTTTTGCTCAAAACTAACCGGCCACATGGAACTGTTTCACCGTTGCCCCATTCAGTTGCAAGTAGGGAAACTGAAAATGACCTCTTCAAGACATCATTAGGAAAACAGGCTGGGTAAGTGTCAAGACCTTGCCACACGGATTCTTCTATCTGCGCAGGTATTTCAGTTTTGATAATTACCGCGTCAAAATCACCATTTTTTGTGCTAAAGGATCTTTTTGATTCCTGCTGTGTAACAGCTGATATAGGTCTACAGTGTTGTTCCGTGATATATCTAGCTAAACTATACAAACCTGAGAAACCTCGTAATAGGCCTATTGGCATGTTATGTTGCAGAAGAATAAATTTAGTATAGTAACTATGTTGAGAAAAACGCATTTGCCGTTTAACCCTGTTTTCATCCTTCATCAGTGTTTCTACGCTGCTGAATTGACGTTAAGCTATGTTTTGTATGCATCCTATAAACGAAATATTGAGAAACCGTGTCTTAATTTCGAGAATATGTAAACATAAACTTAAACTGCCCTGATACTGTTCTGTGCAGTTATGGACGTATTAAGCATACATTCCTAACCTGTTGAACCTGACCTATTAGAAGTAGTTTTCTGTGAACCATCAAATAGAGACATAAAAATACATATGAAGTTTCATTCAAAAAATATTATCCTAGCATAACGACTGACAAGAAGCAGCAATATTTTATCCGAATTTTCGTTGCTTTTACTTCCTATTAAAAATCTAGGTACGATTTGGTCCTCGCAACTGGCTTGGGTCCAGACACCAATTACCAATCCCTCTTGACGCCACTAGCTATTATTATGTCTTCCATAAGGTCATGAATTAAAACGTAGTAGACCGAAGTAAGAGTGCTGAATCTGACCATTTTGACATGAAAATGAATTGCTGCAGTTTTTAGAGTGCCATTGAAATTGAGAAGTGAAGCGTGCAATGAATTTAGCAATATATAACTGAACTGTTCTGCTGTAGTTTCATTGGCTTTTGTACATGTCATTTATAAGTTATTCTCGTTAAATTATTATCGTCTTAGCGTAAGTTATGGAAGTGTTCGTTACAGCTATATGTCTTCGAAGTATTTTTTTCTTTTGCGATTTTGTTTTTTTTTCATTCATGCATCGTTTGCCATGTAATTTACATTGTGATATTGAGTTGACTCGTTTTTACTAGTCGTAAGAGCAAAATGTTGCCAGTTAACCGTTATTAAATCTGTTGGCGTTTTTAAAGGTGAACATATCATGCAGATACATCCGTTTAACTTGGCCAGTTTGTTAGTACTATCTTGACAGCAGTAGTTATGATTGTTGCACAGTGTGTAATTAAATTAAAAGTGAAAACCACTGTTAAAATGGTATAAATCTGCAGTGTGTTTGCAGTTGAATATTTTTGATCCGGAGTAGCAGCTATATGTAGTAGCAGTACATAATCTGAGAAAGAACGTCAGTTTTTGTATAAGACTCAGCGAGTAAAGAAATGTACAATTATGCAACTTACTGGAATTCACAGATTATTAATTCACACAGTGAAAATACAAAAAAGTTGAGAATTTCCTCCTAAGGAAACTGGATTTATGAATATAGCTTGTGAAGTATATTAGGCATACTGTGAAAGTAACCCATATTGCTCCGACCTCAATGTATATCTGAGTGTGTACCATAAAATGTAACAAAGATGCCACATACATTCTTAGCTGCTACTTCAGCAATCACTGTTAGATTTTGAGTGTTAAGGGAGTCCATACAGTACAATGAACGTATAATTCATTTTTAGTTTATTAAGGTGTCTATAGTATACGAGCTATTGTCATTGTGTATTGATGTCATTGTGTATTGATTGACTGACTCAAAACTGTTATTATTGTAAACTGCACATTATTAAGTAAATAAAGTGGGCAACTATTTCGCATCTCACTGCACTGCATTGCAAGACACAAGTCACATTACAAACACAGAATCACATCTTTGTATATTTTTGCAAGATGCAGTGTTCACAGTTAAGCTACAAGAAGCTCAGCTACTGCAGAAGGACCGCGTGACGCACTATGTTAGTAAATTCGTGCCATGTTTCACGAGGTATGAGAAATTTAAATGGCTCACGTGACCTGACTGTGCCCCTTTCAGTTTCAGGGACACTGTCATCCATTGGCTAGCAGTTGCTGCGATCAATCTATCTACCAAATTAGATGTCTCTATCTGTACCCACTACAAAGATATGAAAGGTGATACAAAATAGTGACAACGGGGTGGTTTCGGGTAGTTTAGGGTCACAGCCTACATTGGCAATAGCGCATACGAGTTCCTATTAGTGTTTCACAGTAACCATGTCCCTATCTTGCACCGTTTCTGAGATATAGCGAGATACTAGTCGAAAATCGCCAAATTGAACCTACCCCACCTCTATTTGGCGCCACCGCAGGGAGGCTCCATTGGAATTTCGCTGAATTTTTGTGCATCAGAAAACCAGAATGCATGGCGTTGTTTGCGTGATCCTACCTATAGTCATTTAGGTAGTACTTGTGACAGACAGTCACACAACGACAGCATACTATGCCAGCATAGCGTCGCGCGGCAAAAATAGTTATACATTGCCTACAGCAGATGTTTGAATGCCTGCTGATGATATCTTCACCGACTGAAAATCAATTGGTGCAGACGATCCGGTGGGAAAGAAAAACAGGTGGGTTTGAAGCAAGGAGTGGAGGAGATATGCATAGTAAAAGCGGTGAACTAACTGAAAAAAGACGATGTGACAGATGCGAGAAGAGGTGAATGAGACGAGACCAAGGGCATTCTATGTTAGTTCACAGCAGCACAACACGGCCATCATCAGAATCAGCTTCTCAGTTGTCACTCCGCACTGCAGACCGTACTACACGGCGCTATGATTGCTATTTGGTAGTGTTTGGTTGGCGTACTTGACGTGCGACACATGGCTCTGTGTTCCGTCATCAGCATCAACCAGTTCAATGTCAGCTGCGACATCAGATGTCGGTCGGCATTACAACGTCTGCACTACAGACAGTTGCATGCAGCAACCCAACAGCTGCGCTTCTACGTCTATCTGCGTGCGTCATATTTGGCTAATGTTCATCACCTGATGGCAGTTGTATCGTGCTCTGTAATTATCTTCTAGGCCATTATAGGGCGAGCTACCCGGTAGTAGCATATATTTACCTTGCAAATTTCGTTACGGTTTCAGCAGAATTAACTGATACAAAGGGTTGGTTGGTTGGTTACGGTTTAACGGCATTTCATGAACTGATACAAACGCCAAACGAATCACGTCAATGCAATGTTACAGACAGTGGGACTAAGCTCATTATCCTGTTTCACCTGATCACAAGCATTAATAACAAGGGATGTTGTACCGTCACTGAACATTTACTGATCCCTTTTGCTACGTACAGTGCAGCTGATGCTGATTAGCCCGCCCGGCATCGCAATGCGGAATGGATTATATTTTACCGCTGTGGTTTTTTCTTCTTTCTTTCTTTCTTTTTTTAGATGCCTAATCTCTGAGGTCATTGAACGGATCTCAACCAAACTTGAACACATATTCACATATGACTGCTATTTGAAAAACTTGGTCCGAACTCGCAGGGCATTTACCCCCATGGGCTTGCGGGCAAAAACCGCTTTCTTCGGACCGACTTCAAACTTTGACCAAAAATATCTACGCAACAGAAAATGACATCAACAATCGGAAAGAAACTTGTCAATCTACAGGGACTCCCCTACATGCCAGCCAAATTTGGTCCACAAATGGTTGAGAACGGTTGGAGAGTTTTTGCCCACCTCGTAAAGTTTGCACGCAGGACGAGCTGCAGGCTCACATTTCGGTTTAATCATATTCGCCTGATTGCGCCTATGGTCAACGCAGATGCCAATAGCTTGGTTAGCATCGGTGAGGCTACGCGCCGGGCGGGCTACGCTGAGCTTTGCCATGCATCTAGTTAATTTTTTACTGACGTGTACGTAGTGACTTATAATCCTTTTGAATGGGCCAGACAACCCCAAAAACTGCCCCTTCCCATGGGGGATTTCGACTTCCTTCTAATACATGGTTCCAGGCTTGGTCCCACATGAGTCAACCACCCAAACGGCATGTCAGTCAGTTCAGCCGTTTTGGCAGGGCTCACATACTTGCCCAACAGACCGAAAGACATACTATCAGACCATGATACTCTCATCTGTTGCAATAAGCCCGCTGTATTTATTATACAATCGTCGCAGCCTAATAGTAATAATAATATTATTAATAGTAATAATAATAAACAACACTGATATGATTTTCTTACACCAGTACTTAACAGACCAATAGATATATCTGAAAAGAACCAGAGCCACAGCAGGATCATGGCACAACGTAGCAGTCGACATGAGGTCAGCAGCGTGCTATCAAGCAAACTCAGACTACACCAAATAATAAACTTTAGCTACAAATACATGTAGGCTATACTTGTTGGCCTCTAAGGTACAGAGTACATGCACCACTGCCATTTACTTCATTACTTAACCTGAAAACTTATACTTGCTTACTATCTGCAACGGTCTCATCACCATGTTAAAAATCTGACAGGAGAATGCCTGTGATCCCAATAAAATACATTATAGTATAACATGCAACATGAAGTAAAGTATCGTTCTCGCTGCAGTCATAACGCGCGCGTTACGGCGGTCGACCGCGATCGATGTGTGAAAGTCTAAAAAATCTAGCTTGTGCATGCCGTCGACAGCCGTAGCACGCCTTCAATGCTAGATTTTTGAAACTGTCCCCCGCATT
>Ga0209780_1005091_pt1 | contig 10301 bp, 8 predicted proteins | sample WorMetexBAHAMAS2_FD_187384 | JGI IMG/M metagenome (GOLD analysis project Ga0209780, IMG submission 187384) | Marine gutless worms symbiont microbial communities from Max Planck institute for Marine Microbiology, Germany - Inanidrilus exumae... | ecosystem: Host-associated > Annelida > Digestive... | reverse complement strand
ACTAATCTTTACATTTACAGTGTACTTTATATTCAATAATACCACATTTAGCACAAACACATTACATCACAGTAATCACCATTTTTGCTATTGTCACTTCACACTGCCAAAACTGGACATATGTTCACAGTTTTGATGAGGCTGAGATGATGATTAATGGAGGCTTACTCAGGAGCATTTCCACCATTAAGTGGTTTCAGATGAAACTCTCCAAGTGCTGCTAGTTTTGGGAAAAATGGATGGAATTTGAATAACTTTTAACCTCACAAAGGCACACCATTGCACTGAATCACATCTTCTGATACATTTTATGTGATATCAGCAGTAGACGCATCTTGGGTGTAAAAGCAACATAAAGAATCCACATACTAAAAATGGCCAGTGAAACGGGACATGCCGACATGAATGTGTGAACAAGAAACTACTGAGTCGACCTGGATAAAATACCGTGCAGGTGTAAGTATCCACCATGAAATCACCAAAGCAAATTTTCTGTGACCATTATTTGCACAACGGGCAAAGTAACTATTAAATTTTTACATTTTTCTATTGACTTCTATCATCATTCTCACATTAATGCAGGAAGTAAGCTCAGAAATGAACAAAAGTACGAACCAGTTTACGAGTGCAGACTGACTGCAAATGGTGCTTGAAGGAATGACTGGCTTCAGCAGTGGCACAGACTCAGAGTCATGGCTCATCCAGTGATCATTTCCAACTGCTGGACTACTAAATCTTCTACCAGTAAGCCGCCCTGCAAGAAGACAATGACGGAAGACAACAGCATGAGAGTTACTTCGACGATCACGCGGTCGTCCTTCGACGACAACACTACTGCCGCCTGTGTTCCACGGTGCAATAGCAGTCCGACCAGATCTGTTGGTGCCTGGTGCACTGTGATATTGCATGTAGCTAATATTTGGAAAGAAATGTTCAGAAACAGAGGAGCTGCTTTGTGCACAGAAGGACGACATGTGCTCCGCAAGTGTGGCAAGCAAATGCTTCTTGACAGCCACTGCAGCACACTGACCAATAACCGGAGCACTGTTACGTCGACGGACTGCCGCTGAAACCAGTGGAATTGTATCACATGTCGGTAAACTTCCTCGCCGTGATTCCGTCTGCGCTGGTGGCTCATCATCGACACTGTTCATTGAGCACTTGGCACAGTCCATAGCACACTCTTCAGAACAATCAACTCCACGTGCCGAATCTTTCTCATCCACATCACCTGGTTCGCTCGGAGAAACGACCGGCAGTGGTTCATCTATTGTGCTACACACTTCTGTCACTTCAATACTAGCACAAGTGACGTTCCTAACACAACATTCAGACTCCTGCTCTGTATCGGAATGACACATCTCCTTGTCTGCAATACTCTGCCAGTGTTGTTCATTCTCATCCAAATATTTCAGCATTAATAATCCCAGTGATGATGATGCAAATCGCTGCCACTCAATGAACAGGGGACGTACCATGAACGAAATGAAACCTGCAGCAAACACATGCAGTAATGTCTGCTTTTGCCTTCAGTAAGACTGTGAACTCGTTGTCGTACAAGCAAATATCAAAATACTGAAAATATTTGTATGTTAGACATAACTGACCAAGAACAATCATCAAATATGGGAACACTGCAAAACGTGCATGGGTGAAAATGATAAGGAGCTGTGACATAAATACCACACTTTGCAAATTCAGCAGCCCAATGAATGGGAACCATTTTCTTGTACCACTCGAGCAAGAAAGGCTTATCTCCAATCGTCACAACATCACAGGATGACAAACTCAGTTTAACAGTCTGTGCCTTGTCAGAATGGCTGCAGTACTAAACCAGAGAATGAATGATACCTCTATGTGGCTAATACCACAGTATGAATATGAAACTATACGGATACCGATACTGATGCAGACATCGACGTCACTGTTTAAGTAGACAGGAGTCAACTCTCGTATTTAGTTTTTATTCTGCCATATCTGGTATAAGTGCAGTTCAATAAAGTCGTTGACTACAGAATGCTGGTGGCAGCAACAAGAACCACCAATGAAGCATGACTATTAATGACTGAGTGACTGAGGAAGGTGCTGCAGTCGGGTGATGGCAGCTGTAATTATTGGATGTCTTCTGCCGACAGACCCACCATCGGGTGTTGTAATCTGAACCTTCAAGCAATGAATCTGTGCAATGATTTAAATGCATAGCTGGCTAATTCTGCCTGCTTCCACCTCCATTCACACGACTGGGATACACCGACTCTGCGTTTAAAGCATGACACGAAGAGTTTACTGTGTCATTGACTGGCTATTTACAGACATGCCAAGTCACAAAACGCATCTACAGTAATGTAACTGTATCATGCCTAATATAAGTCAATACCAATACCACCTGATACCGTCATTATTGCCCATAACCTAATATCGATATGGTTTGTTCCCTATACTCAGCACAAGACTTATGGTGGCAATGCACTAACTATGGCTACTTTCAATAGTCACATCCTGCACACATTGAGTGGCCTGAGAAGGCAGCATGCTAACAACACTAATATAAATTAGAAATGGATGGCAAAGCCTGGTGTCTTGCCCGCTGGGCGTAAATGCACCTACAAAACTCAGGGATTACTGGACCAAAGTTCACCTAATTTCTTTATCAGACATCAAGGGTTAATGCGCACATCCATGTCGCGATCTTCCCATCCGTTGTGGAATGTCAGTGCCGACAATGAAGATGGGGTATGGCAATTTTTGCTGATTCATGCCAAAATGGGTTACCATAGCAATGTCCCTTGACATAAAAAGATCATGCCCACCCATATGTTTATCTATCCTGAAAATATGATCGGTCCAGTACATTCTGAGACAACTGGTCTCCATGGGGACCGTTAAAAAGATGATGACAGAAAGTAACGTCGGCAGAACATGTCATGATGAGGAGCAGTCTAAACGAGTGATCATGATTGTAGTTCATTCTATAACCTGTTCTACCAACATTCATCACAAATTCACATACATATTCTAATGTAATATTTAAAAAAATAATATCTTACACGTAATTTACTGATTTCTTCAAGAGACATGAAAACATACCTAACTGCACCTGTACAATGCTGTTAGCATAGCGATCACATATCTTACTCACAGGAAGATGAAGTCTGTGTTCAAAGTCACCTGCACATTATAGCATTCAACTATTTTTAGATTCCGCGAAAAGAAACAATAGCACACAGCCAAACTGAGATCATGCAAAGTTACTGTTTCAGTTAGCATAAATCTACTACCTTTGTGACAGTTTAGTGAGTTGTTCCTCTACAAATGTGGAATCGACAATTAGTTAGTTAGTTGGCTGGAGTTTAACGTCCCCTTTCATCACAAATATGGCTATATCGAAGACGAAAGGTCAAGGGCGGAGAGCTATCCCTACCCATTAAAGGAAGGCCTGCAATATACTGACCTCAACCCTGGCCGCTTTTTTGTTCAGCAGCCACCCAAAAAGGGAAAGGCATCCAAAGGCTCATTTAAATTATTATGCTAGCGCCTATAACACGGGAGACAACTATAGCATTGCGAGACAAAACTAAATTAAATAAGACAAAAACAAGCATGCATCCTTAACTACAAAATACATATAACACAAAAAACAACACACGAAAAAAATGAAGTCAGGTTTAGTCGCCTCCTACGACATCCGGCCTGGAAACAAAGTGAGATTATTCTGGTAAAATGGGAAAGGGATGTTAAAGAAAGAAAGTAGATGAAGCGAGTAAGAAAGGGAAAATGAAAATGTAAAAAACACTAAAAGATAGAGTAGAAGGTCGGGAAGTGGGGAAGTGAAAGGATAAGGGAAAGGGGGTTGCCACGGGCCCACTTGGGGGAAGTTGGGGGCTCGGCAAATTACAGAAAGATACGGCATGAAAGCCATCTACTAGATGTGTGCTACACGTCTGTATGAGGCAGACGAGCAGCAATAAGGTACACTCACACATTCACACAACCAGCACACAAGAGACGACATTACAGTACTAACTAGAAGCTTAAAGACTCATGCTGGCATTGCTGGCACGGGTTTTTGTGCCTCACGACCTTGACCCCAAAATAAATGGGTTTCAGGATTCATGGTGGAACATTTCTGTTTTAAGTTTGGTAATATTAGCTGCAGTGGTTTTTGAGATATCATGCAAAAACAGACAGACAGACAAATGCACCTACCGACAGACAAATGCCGGTGAAAACCCTACCCCCGCAACTAACCTCGGCATGTGTAATAACAGTGTTACTGACATCAGCTTTCATTCGTGTTTTTTGCGGGCAGAAGTCCAGCCTACTCTGGACCCAAGCGCTGAGACCTTTATATCGGTCCAGTGCACAAACCCAGGAAAAGGAGGGGAATTGGTATGTGTGTGCGGTGCGCGTTGTGTAGGGTGGAGGAAGGAACAGTAGGTGTAAGCAGCTTGTCAGGTATTTCTAAGCGCGCCCCTCTAGGCGTGGCCTACTGTCTGGCTAAGCCCAGCCTGGCACTTATTCAGTGCCAGCACTGACTGGCACTTCTTCAGTGCCTAGCCAGGGGACTTAGCCACATCTGTCTGCTTCGGCTCTCACGTCAGCGTGGTTGACAACTTGACACTGCAAATCAAGGCATCAGCAATGGTCAGTTTAGATAGGACACCGTCAAACCCTCTTACCTGCCCAGTGCCCAAGTCCCTGTTTATCAGACGCGCCCAGCTGAGACACGAACCTCGGCCACTGAGTGTGTCACGCTCTACTGCACATGGCGGCCGAGTGTGCTGACCACTCAGCCACATGGGAAAGTTACTGACATCAGCACAGTCAGAACATTTTCTTCATGAAATGGCACCACACTGAACAAATGACACGGTCTCAAAAGCATACTGTACAGTCACCTTGCTGGAAGAACTCCTCACACACGAGCTCGCCCCAACGACGACTCAAATACCACGGTCGACATGGGTTACAAATGTCTGCACACTTCAGCGCTATCTGCTCTCATCAAAACATAACATCACCATGCGCATCAGCTTAACTTTGCCAGCCACTATAATAACCAAGTGATATATTACAACAAGAAGCTCAGCTGGTGCAGAAGGACAATGCAATGTGCTATGTCAGTTTAATCTTGTCAAATGCTTCACAGCTGTAAGAAAAATCTCATTGCTTGCAATAGATCAATGACTTGAAGGTCACTTAAGTTACAAGGTAAGATGAAAAATATAATAGTATGTTTTGACTGGGTGTAGAAATGGAACAAGGCAATCGCAGATATCTGAATTACTCTGGCCAAGCCCACTAATCATCCCAAACAGCATCTCGATCGGTTCAGCCATTTTCGTATGCATCCCAAATGCTATGCTGTACAATGCATTGTAAATGGGGACGAAAACCCCCCAAATTTCCCCTTCCCTGTAGGATTTCGTCACCCTGCTGTAGGAATACCAAGCTACGGCCATAAGCAACATGCACAAAAAATTTGGCAAAGATCGCGGGTGTGGTTCCGGAGATGTCCTCGCAGGCAGACAGACACACAGACGTACTCATTACAATACTTTGCAACCGCTCCCTTGGGCAAAGCAATAAACCGTACCTTCTTCCTATCTGCAGAAAGTCACCACACTTTGGCTGTCACTCATTTCCCATCCAACTGAGGGTAGTACGCTGAGATGGCCTGGGTGGACGATTACATAGCAAGGGAGTATACCTGTGAACAGTCACGGATCTCGGTAATAACCGAGCTTGGCATAAAGTAACCATGCTGACATGGACTATGCCACTACTGCAAGGACAAACTGCCACCTTGAAGTAAGCAGCCACTAAACAGCATTTTAAAAAGGTAAAGGCTTCCCATACTCCTTACAGAGCGTTGGGCACGGAGCGGATCCCAGTGTACAGGCAGTCAGCCCGAAGGTGACTAAGTCATCCACCCGGAGGTAGGCTGCCATTGCTTTCCTTACCTTCCCAGCCCCAGAGCATCACAGACCCTTGGCTGCTGACAGAGGCATATAAATGTGAACAACTTGCCCAAGGTTGTTATACAGCTTCTGCCCCGAGTGGGATTTCAACCCACGACCTGTTAATCGCAAGTCCAACACTCTACCCACTGCACCACCGTGCCACTAATAAACAGCATTAATTGAAGGAAAATTCCTGAAAATCTGATGTGGCACTGGTACCTGGAGGGCAAAGTTTCTATCCCGGACATTTGTGACATCAAGATTCTCAGTGTTCAGACATTGCTGCAATCAACAACAAGCAGTTACTCACCAGTAACGTCACATACAGTACACGGCCTATCAACACAACAAGCACGTTTTACAACTTACAAATTTACAGCATTCATTGTACATGTACTAAACCAGCAATCCACCACCACCCTACTACCATTAAAATGGCATCAGTGAAACTGTCTTAACTGACATCCACTCCATAACTGTGATGTTCAAAGAGCTGTATATACAGTACGATACGATACGGTAGATTAACGTGCGCACAAAAGCTGACGGGATGGCCAGATTGATCTAGCGCAAGGCCCTGAAATAAAAAATAAGGAAAAATAAAATCAAAAAAAGAGTAGCTCAAAGAAAGGATACAGTCAGCATTCAGTATTAATGACAACTTTTAAATGTCCACGGAATAACAAAATGTATGATGCAGAAAAAAAGTGAATAAATTGGAGTTGAAGGGTAAGGGTACTTGCATATGTCCTTATTTCTGAGGAAGCATAAGAGAATGCAAGGAAGAGAAGGCTGGAAGCCTGCTCGTAGCCTCCCTTGGTTGTGTGGCACGGTGGTAGAACGTCGGTCTGTGACCAGCGAACTTTCCCTGTCCTACACTCGAGCTGCAGCTCATGGGTGACCACTTATGTGGGTAAACATCCGCTACAAGGTCAGCAACTAGGCCAACTCAGCCTTTCATCCTTTCGAGGTCAATAAATTAGTGAGCTGTAATCAGATGTGCACTACCTCACTCGGGTAGCGCCATCTGGTGAATGCTTACAGTGTAAAGGCAGGATGGTTCATCCCATTCGTGGATAAATGTGTGGGTGGCAGGTGAAACTGTGTGACCGCTCTAAGACGTGCCATTCCTGAGTGCATTAGAGATGGTTTACAACAAAGCGCTATACAAATCAACATTTACTTTACTACTTTACCAACACCAGCTCAATCCACTCTACAATTTTGACACAGTGCACAAGTGAGAGACGGAGAACATGATTACAGCATATCCTGCAACTGATACGTTGTGCAGTGCATTAAAACGTAGTACACAGTGTTTTCATAATTAAAACTACAAACAATTCCATGTCATGATTATGAACTGAACAGGACTAGAACGAATGAATGTATACAGTGCAACTTTAATCACAAAACACAACCTGAAAGTTTCCCAGAATTTCTTGCTGGTAGCTGATGTCCGTCGCAAGTATCTGTGTCTCTGTCTGCCATTCAAGAGTTTTCCTGCAAGCAACAATGGCTAATGCTCAGTACACGACAATTCACCAGTATGGCATTTCCCGTGTTATAATAACAACACATATGACCCTCATTTAACAGATGGTTCCTTGGGCCCACAAAAGTTCGCCCTCCAAACGGCATTGATCGGATCAGACGTTTTTGCACAGTGCATCTGTATGACCAACACACAGACACAAAGACCATGCTACATGTGACATCCATAGCAATAGGCCACATCTACGCACTACATGCATGTAATTCGGCCTAATAATAATAATAATAGTAATAATCTAGTTTATACGTGCACACAAACTGAGTCGGAGGGGAAGGCAGTCCCAGTGGAGCCTATGACCAAACAGACCCCAGATGACAATGAAATCTCATATATACAAGTAGCTCAGCTGTCGCTAACAAACCTGCGCATCGTGCTGCATCACGACTAAGGGCAAAATTTTAAAAAAGCCACGTGACCTTAACCACGCCCTTTTGTTGGTGATATGTCATCCTGTTGCATAGAATTGATATTGCCTACTCATACGACTTACTATTCAAATTTAATAGAAACTATGAGGCTATCTCGTACTGTTTTCGAGATATTATCGCTTATTTTCCAACAATTAAAGAGGTCACATGACAGTGACCATGCCCCTTTCAGGGACAATTTGTCATTTGAAGGCTGGGACTTTCTACGATCAACATGCGCACCAAATTCGAAGTCTCTAGCTTAAGCCGTTCCAAAGATATCTTAAGGAGACTAAAAGTTTAAAATGGGTTACGTGATGTGGCAACGCCCATTTCAGGGACATTTTGTCATTCGTAGGCTGGGACTTGCTATGTTCAACCTACATATTAAGTTTGAAATGTCTACGATTACCTGCAACGAAGAACTGAAGGGCACCGCCAAATGTAAAAATTTTCATTTTGAGCCACCCTTTGGGGGCTTAGGGGTAACATACATGGTTCATCTATGGCTCGTTGGAAAGCGCATGGTCGACTTCCTATTAGCGCTAATTAAACTTTTTTCGCTAGCTCTTACGGCTGAGGCGCTATGAGCAAATATTGGCAGAAATTGCGCTATTTGAAAGGGGGTCACTTTGTGCACAAATTTCAGGGGTAGAGGGGTCGTACATCAACGAATTTTGGCATCCGAAAACTAGAGTCCATGGGCTATCACGTGGTGTTGTTTGCGTGATCCTACGTTTAGCCGTTTTGATACAATACTGGCGTGTGACACACAGACAGACAGACACACAAACACATGATCATGGCTATTACCCACGAAGAGCTAGCTCCGTGCGGGTAATAAAACCGAAAACGTCTGTCTGCGTGTCTGTCCATTTCTTTGTTCCTTATGCACGTCAACAGTTTTGAGTGGATCTGCACAAAATTTGGCATGTGGCATCCTTTTGCCCTCTAGATGTTCACGGGGAGGTTAACAAGTGCTGCTTGAGCCCGTGGGACCGCGCTATACGTGCCGTCCATACGCCACTGCAAATGAGTTGCAAGCTCCGTCAGTAAATTCGAAACTAGTGGGCCGAGCATCGTAGGCATGAGGTTAACGGATCGAGCATTGTAAGCACGAGAATCGAGCACCATAGGCACGTGGAAATGCTAGTATCAAACTATCAAGAAACAATGCAGCTTATAGACAACCAACCAACCAACAAACCATCTAACAAACAGATAAAAACAGAACTCCCTTGGCCGAAATCCCTGGAGGTAAATATATGCATATGCATGCATGTGTCTCAACAACAAGCTGTAAAATACACTGTGGGCCATAAAAACGTGCCGCTTTATTTTGTACTACTACCAGCGTTTCTTGGTGGCATTTTGCACCTTATGTACCAATGAAAACCGGACTGAATACTCTGCAATTAAGTTACTTAACAGTGTCGTAATTGCATCACGCTGCACTGTTTACTTTGAGTTACTTCGTCTGCAACAATAATAGTACAATAAAATGAAATATGCTGAATTCTGAAGACAAAATTATAATGAAAAAGTGTGGGAATCTAAAAACGTTTTCTGCCAGAAGACTGATGAAAAATGCCTAACAAAAACTGGAAAAGATGAACACTGGACAACTTTCTGCAAAAGTTGCACACAACTAGCTCGATCAAATGCACTGCTACATGTGCAGTTTTACAGTGTTTAATTTATACCAGGTACTGTAGAGACACAGTTAAGGTGCATTTGTAAATTTTCTACGTCCTCTGTGGAGTACTTATTCCTGTTTCCACTGGTACAGGAAGTGTAAACAAGAAACACCAAGAAACATCAGAGTTATAAAACTAGTGGCACATTTTTTCATGGCCCATGGTGCATTATTTACCAGAAAATGAAAATTTGTTCAAAAAATGTGTCAAAGAACGGCATAAAGTACTACGCACCATGTGTCTGTATCGAAGTGGTCAAACACATGTGAAACTCTCAGCAAACAAAGAAGTGACTTCCAATGATGGTTTTCCAGAACTGATTTATTCTGTTGACAACAAAACACTCAAACACCTATTACATCAAGCCCAGGTAGTTCCCAACAACAGGCTAGTAAAGAAATGTAATACATAAATCTATATAGCGCATCGTCGCCAAAGCCTCTAATGCACTGAATACACTAGTACACTGAGAAAAGGAAGGTTTTGAGAAAACGACCAAAAACGAAAGTGCTAAAAGAGGGGTCATGTAAACGTTTTGGCAGCGAGTTCCACGTCAACGGGCCAGTGACAGCGAACGCCCGACCGCCGTATGTGATCCGCCGATGTGGCAGCACCTTCAGTTGATGGCTGGCAGCCGAACGAAAGTTGTATTATTAAAGAACTCAGTATGATACTGTAT
>Ga0209780_1005090_pt1 | contig 10301 bp, 8 predicted proteins | sample WorMetexBAHAMAS2_FD_187384 | JGI IMG/M metagenome (GOLD analysis project Ga0209780, IMG submission 187384) | Marine gutless worms symbiont microbial communities from Max Planck institute for Marine Microbiology, Germany - Inanidrilus exumae... | ecosystem: Host-associated > Annelida > Digestive... | reverse complement strand
ATAGATGTACATCATGACATCAACAGAATAGAGGATACGGTGTTCTGTCATTATGCACACAATTCAGTCATGGACTTGTGAACTCGGCTATGGGGCAGATACCATGTTCCACAGAACGTATTTCTTGTTTTACATTTATTTATACATAATGTGAAGTGCAGAAAACTGGGCAAAAGATGAAGTGTTTTAATGGTTAGTTTAAGGTGTGATGGGATTTTTAATGATGACTTTATTAATTGCTGAATCTCACGATGGAAGAATTTTTGAAAATCTGTCAGCATTTTGTGAAATTACAGGCAAGAGTAAAATTGAAACGTTTTTGGCTCAAGCTAGCCAATTAACCGGGAGCTTCTTTGCGCCAGCATTCACAGTGTCCGGGAAATGATGTTGCTTTGAGTACAGGGGTCTACATTAGGTCATTAGAACAATACCAAATTCAAGTAGAAATCGATGATGTTGGAGACGGCAGACTTCGCCCCGGTACTGCCACCTGGTGCAGTGGATGAAATTTAACGTCTTGCTTGATTTTGGCCTATTGGCCCCATTATGTCAAAATGTGACATCATTCACAAAACTGGAAGTGCATAACATATTGCACTGTTATCAGAGGACCGATTCATGGCCACTTGTAACACATACAGACAATTTGGTGATATTTGGACATGTGGGTTTTGAAATATACAAGTGGACAGACAGGCATACAAACAGACATACAGGCATGTGATTGCAATACTTTGCTCACCAACCGGGGGGGGGGGCACAGTAAAGAGAAATTAGGGAAGAGAGTTTTGAGAGGCAGCACAGTTTAAAGTTTAAGAAAGTTAGTTGGTGAGTTAGTAAGAATATTTTTTAAGGTGCAATAAGCAAATAGTCACAGTGCGTTGTGGTCAACTAACTCTCAAATAAAAATGTTTTCGGAAGTCGTTTAAACTGTTCGTGGCTGATTTGCTGACGCAAGTAGGATGGCAGACTGTTCCATACACGCGGGCCCACCGAAACCTCTGTCGCCGAAACTGTTGTGTGATCATGGGACAACGCATGTCCTGGTGGAAGCTGATTGGAGCAAACAACGATGATGAGGTTGATGTCATTCGCCAGGTTCACAGGTGCCTGGCCTGACAACGATTGGTGATCAACACATGCGACCTTCTATTCGACTCGCTGTCAGACAGGAAGCCAGTGCAACCAACTGACGTAGCATGGGTGTAAGATCCTGCATATGGCGTGGGGAGGGATAAGAGGGTCACTTGGCTATGCATGAGTTTGTATGTAGTCACCCATTGTGATCCATGGGGCAACCAGTGAACCTAGATTCGCCTGAGAAAGACCAATAAATTGACGTGTGTGGAGGTATATGTGTTTTAGATTGGTACAAACACTTACTTATTTACTTACTTACACTGTGCGAGATGCGGTTGTGGCAGGAGATGCAGCAGTGTCGGAGACAGAACTTGAGATGCGAGGAGGAGATGGTGAAGAGACACGCACTGGAACGACGCCGCTTCCCGCAGCTGCTCAAGAACGAGCGGAAAACCCGAATGGCGATATTCAAGGAAAGTCTGCACATCGGCCAAGTGTCAACGACTCCCGAACAAGATCGGGAAAAGATTAAGCAGGTTTTTGCTGGACGTTGTGTCTTATTAATATAATTGACCTAATTACTAATGTCAGATTATATATAGCCAATTTGAGTATCTGTTGTTACTCCAGGCTGCCCTGTGTGCATGCGGGAAACTCCCTCTTATTCCTTTACTTTCCCACCTTCTACTCTGTCTTTTAATATCTTTTACTTTTCCCTTTTCGCTTTCTTACTCGTTTCATCTATTTTCTTGCTTTTCCATCCCTTCTCATTCCGCCAGAATAGTCCCACTCCATTTCCTGGCCGGATGTCGTTGGAGGCGACTAAACCTTGCTTTAGTTTCTTTGTGTGTGTTGATTTTGTGTCATATGTATTTTTAATTAAGGATGCATGCTCATTTTTGTAGTAATTGATTTTATTTTGTTTTGCGGTGTGATAGTTGTTTACCCCTGTTGTAGGATCTAGCGTTATAATTTAAATGAGCCTCTCGATCGCTTTCCCTTTTTGGGTGGCTGCTGAACAAAAAGGCAGCCAGGGTTGAAGTTAACATATCGCTAAACTCCAGCTAACTGTTACTCCAGGCTAGTCAGCGTCTCCTACAGGTGAACCTTTGTAATTTGTGTTGCAGGTTTTTAACTTAAACATTAAGTTATCAGCTAAGTACTGTGAAATATAAGGATGGATGTTGTTTGAATATGTGCTGAAATTTCATTCCGAAACATTTTAGTTTTATTTGCATCGAACAAGGTCCAAGTGACTTTGTAATTACATGGTATATCATAAGTTATTATTTTTATCAATATTTGCATCATTTTGAAATGTTTTGCTGATCGCCAACATTTGCTGACAACATAGTCTGTAAAAGTCTCACTCCAGTGACTTCCTACGCACCATCGGCAATTACCATCTAATGCAGGAAAACTGAAAAATAATCATTAAATTAAATTAATTGATTAGTTACTTAATAGTAATAATGTTACAATTTATAAGTCACTGTAATATGGTGACAAGGGTGCTTAATTTGTGTACATATATAATCAATCTATTTGTTTTCGGCCTTTACAGACTGGCAGTCTGACCGGATCTTTGATGGTAATTCTTGTTAGCCTGCACGGCATTACATGCTGAAGTGCTGTGTGTTCTGCGACGATTACTGTCTTTTTAACCGTCCCTTTGGAGACCAATTATCTCAGAATGTACTGCACCAATCTTCACCACGTTTTCAGGATAGGTACACATATGGGAGGGCATGACCAAGACGACCTTCATTTCGCGATCGCCCAAGGGACGTTGCTATGGTAATCGATTTTTAATGCGAATTGGCGAAAATTGGCATACCCCACCTTCATTCTGTGTGCTAGCATTCCACAATGGATGGAAGAATCGCAACATTGATACATGCATTAACAGTGCTGATGAATGGTCTACATCTGATAAAAATTTGGCAAACTTTTGTCCAATAACCCCTTAGTTTTGCTAGCGTGTTTGTGCCGGGCGTGCTTATGCTGGGCTTTCTCTACTCGTCTAACTTATTTTTAGTTTTTTTTAGATAGTTTTCTTTTTGTGATTCCATGCAGCATGGCAAGCTTTACAGCCGATGTAGTGCATCATCCTCTCTAAAAATAACTGATCGCTTCTTTCGTTATGCTTCACCTTGTCTCTGGACCCAACTCTCTTTACCTCTACGTCAACCTCATTCTGGTACCAGTTCTCCATTTCCTACTCACCTATTCCTTTATCCGTCACTTCTTCCTCTTTCGATTCACCACTCTGCTCATCCATTACTCCTTCTGTTTTTCACTCCCGGCTTAAAACCTATCCGTTTCTCAAATCCTACCCCCCGTAGTTTCACTTCTTCCTCTCGGACTGCCTTCACATACTTTTGCCCGGACTGTTTTTTCTGAGCTACTCGGTTTTGTTTTTTCGGTTCTGTGCTGTGCACTAGATCGGGCTGGCCCTCTCGTCAGCTTTTGAGCACACGTATCATATCGTATTGTATCTCTGTGTTGTATCGTGTCATGTTGTCAAGCAGTCAGTGGATCGTGAGATGCATGTACGTGTTCAGTTCAAGGAGCAGGAGAAGAAACGAGCCATGTCGCTGCAGCAGCGTCAGGAGCAGAAACATCGGAGACAGATGGAGGAACAGCAGCAGAAGAACGTGGCCGCAGTCAAGGAGCTGGAAACAGTGCAGGTCTGATGAGTTTGAGATCAGCACTCAACCTGGTTGACTGGCTGTGTTCTCGGTGACCCCGCCCGATACGGGCTTCGGGGCAGTAATGCGCCGTGATTCATGTGTTGATTTTGGCGCTGTATAAATTGTTTGTTTGTGTGTTTACTTAGCTTATTTTCTGTCTTTCTTCCTTCTTTACTTTTTTTTTCCTTATGCTTTTTTTCTTACTTGTTTATTTCCTTACTTGTTTACTTCCTGACTTATCTGCAACTCCTTCCAGAATAGACCCATTTCCACGCCGGAGGTCGTAGGAGGCGACCAAACCTGGCTTTAGTTTTTTGGGTTAATTTTACGTTGCGGTATATTTTGCTATGGATGCATGTTTGCTTTTGTTGTGTTTGTTTGGCTGGGAAGAACGTCTCCAAAATGACCTATTTTGTGTCAGGTGGACGTAAAACCTTGACTGAATTAACTGAATCAATTGTCAGTGACTCCGACTCAGCCAGTTCACTTCCCCTTAATGTTCCTTTTTAGTTTGTTCCAGTCCTGCCCCGTGTTGGCTCTGGGGCCCTAATGCACCCGATTCATTTGTTGATTCTGGTGCTTTAAAAATCGTTTATTTACGTACTGCCTGGCATATTTACGGATATTTCCTTAAGTAAGGATGGGCCAGTTCCATTTCCAGGCCGCAGGTCATACGAGGTGACCAAACCTGGCTTTAGTTTTTTTTGGTGTTTATTTTGTGTCGTAGTACATTTTGTTACGGATGCATGCTTGCTTTGTTGTGTTAGATTAAGTTTTTCAGTACTAAGCCAAGGACTGGCTCGGAAGAATGTCTCCAAAATGACCTGTTTTGTGGCAAGTGGGATGTAAAATCTTAACTCGGCCATTTATTTATGTTCCAATGCGAAATGTGAAAGTGAAGGCAATCAGAAGGAAAAATTGAAACTAAGGGGGTAGGATTTGTGAATCAGGTAGGTTTAGAGCAGAATTATCGCAGAACAATTTTGAACATTCTCTTTATAATACTGCGCGGAAAAAAATTCCCTGCTGTTGAAGAACACAGCCGGTTTGTGGAAATAGTGTTTGCCAATATTGTATTTTGTATTCGTTGTTTGGCAACAGCTTGCAGTATACGGATCAAATGCAAAAAAATTGGATGCGTAAAACGCACTACTTTATGAGCCAAAGGCTTTCAGATTTTTTGAATCACCGTGTCTAATATTCTGGAATAATGGTATATGTGCAGTTGTTATGTGTGATGTGTGACAGAGCGAAAAAGGAAAGTTGCTAATGGATCATGAGGTGCAGAAGATGCATGAACTAGACAGTCAGTACGAGTCGGAACTCCGAGACTGGAAGCAGAATCTCAGAAACAGAAAACAGGTTCAGCCGTCACACACAACACTGCAAATAGCTGCATCGGGTTATCTTCAGTGCTTTGACACCGGTGACAGGAACAGCATCCGGCCTGTAAAAACTCGCTCCGGTTTTTCCACAGGTTCTCTTCCTGGAAACCCCAGAGTAACTGTGGAAAAAACACTTTACTTTTAATGCTGATGCATGCGTTTATTGGACAGTATATATGCCCTGTGTGGGTCCTGGGGGCTGTAAGTAAGTGGGTAAGTGTCTTAAGTAAGTAAGTAAGTAAGTGACAAATTTATGAAGTGCCGAAACCACAATAGACCCGTTCCATTTCCAGGCCGGAGGTCGTAGTAGGCGACCAAACCTGGCTTTAGTTTTTTGGGTTCATTTTATGTTGCGATGGCCTGTGGCCCTGTGTGGGTCCATGTGCTGTAAGTAAGTGGGTTAAGTGTCTAAGTAAAGTAAGTGACAAATCTATGAAGCACTGAAACCAGAATAGACCCACTTCTTTTCCGGGCCAGAGGTCTTAGCAGGCGACCAAACCTGTCTTTAGTTTTTTTGAGTTCAGCTATGCTATTGATACAGCGGTTCGTTGAAACAAGTCGGCAACTGGCAACGTGTTGTTGCGTATTCAACTGTAGAAACTTGAGGACGAGTTTGCACGACAGTTCCGCGAGCAGGAACATTTCTACGGTAACTATGCGAGCATCACAACGTGTATGGTCGACGAGACGAAGCATTCCGTCAGATCCTCTCCTCCGCAGCCTGCAACAGAACCGTGTCAGCGTGATGGTACACGTTCGTCCGCAGTTCTATAACGTCTCATGTCAGCCTCGTCGGACATGCTGTCGACATGGCATGCGGATGACGATGCCCAGAAGAGCTTGTGAAATTTTGTCGTCGGCACTTTCTGCTTCACAGTATTAACAAGAACGTTTTCGGTCGGTGCCGTTTTAGTTAAGTTTTCACAATTTTTGTTGCCTTACAACGTATAAAGACTTCGTCAAGCGGCAATCTGCACTTTTTGCCAATTGCGTTGAACGTTTTGCTTTTTTTAGTGGCGACCAACGAGGTGCACATTTTTTATTTATCACAGTGTCTTTTCTGTCTGGCCGCTGCCACTGTTGTGTGATCGGTTTGCGATAGTGAGGTATCGTGTTGTAACTTTTGTTGATTTGATTTTTGCCGCGAATCAAAACGTTGATTGATCTGTATTTTGTAGTTTGGTATGTTTTCTACGCTTAAACAAATGATCACCGTAACGTGTAATATAGACTGATACTTAACCGTGAATTAGCCGGTAATGTCTAGTTTCTAAGAGTAGACTTTGTGCATTGGTCATTACTTGAGCGAGAAAACACAAGTGTGATAGCTAGTAAAAAACATCAGCTAGTCTCTATAAAAGTGAAATAGATGACATTTTGTATATTGAGATCTGTTTATTAGTGGGCTTTTATTTACAGCTGAAATCATTTGTGCTGAAGTCATTTAACAGCTCCGGATATATTCTCAACTATTTTGGACATGAAGTGTCGTATCTGATGGTTAACCATAGTTACTGGACGTGTAATCTTTATTTTTGTGATGCATGTGTAATATTTTACATCGATTAACATAATGCTGTTTGCATTGTATTGATATGTTCTCTGCAGTTGCTATATCGTATTCTGTATGCTCATTGCCTGACATTTGTTCGTGGTTGTGGAATCAGAGAGCTGGCAAAAAAGTGTGCATTGTCTCTGGAGTAATTTGGTACATCAAGAAAGAATAAGACCAGTGGATGATCTTCCCGGATGTAGAAGTGTCGACACAGTGCTGACACATTTCCAGGAGGTGCAAATACTCCATAGTGTTGAAACTGTTTAAATGAAACGCTTATCGGCTGCAAACGATTGAAGAATTGTGGGTGCGGTGCAATGCGGCCTGTCATCAAATTACTTTGACTACTTGTACTAAAAGGTTCTGTTATTGGGAACGAGGCCCGTCCTGAAGTAACTCTCGAGAAGAGGCAAGTAAGCAAAAACTTGGTATATGTGTGGTCTGCAATTTGTTACATTTTAATTGTACTGCTTATATACATGCATTTTTTATGATTCTGTTCAAATACGTGGATAATGGAAGGTAGCTGGGTTGTAGTTGTCTTATTACTCTGCGCAAAGTTAGGCTTCAGCCAAATATTGGATGCACTTTACGACGCGTTTGGCATTTTTAGACTTCCGGCCGCCATAACTCCGCAATGATAACAGTTCAACGGAAATTCACTACCAAATGATCCCTCTACGGGATGTTCAGTTTCCATTTGTACCATTGGAATCAATTCAAAGTCATTCCCGTGGCCTGTACACTCCACACAAAAAACCTTACTGCGACATCCGATACGTTTAGCATTTTTGCCGATGTCCCACGCTTCGGAATAAAACTAAACACTGTGCTGTGATTGGTTGCCATTACCAGAAGGTGTGCTGTGGTTGCTAATCATGCGGTGCTAGTTTTAGTAGCACGTCAACATGCGCGCTTCGAGCCGAATACTGTATTGTGTGATTAAAGGTGCTTTGAATAAATTACTGGTCTAACAACAAGCCGTGAAGATTCATTTCTCTACAGTGTATTTGTATGTGAAAAAATTATGAAAAATTAGTTCTGCAGTTAGGGCGTTTTTTGTTGCAGGAGAAAATTTTTTCCTGTTTTTTGTATGTATTGTTTCTGTTAATATTTATTTGATGTGCAAGTTGTGTGGAGATATTAGCATCTGAGTAGAATGAATTGGGCATTTTTTAATGCTAGCAACCAGTGCCAGATTAGTGTAATAGCAGGGATGGGATATTCTACGGGCCCCACACCTTAATAGGCTCTCACTTCGGCACTTGACTTGCAAAGGTTAGCATTTCTGTGTCAGCGAAGGCATTTTGTTTTCTGGCAATCTGCTGCATTCGTTCGTTCGTTTGTTTGTTTGTTCATTCTTTTGTCCGAACAGATATTGTTATCTCACGAACGCCTTGAACAATTTTGCTAAAAATGACCGGGAATATTCACTAGCTCCTACTGATGACCTGATTAGATTTTGAGGTTAGAGGTCTCTAAGGTCACGGCAGACTATCGAGGTGGTAAACTGGTAAAGGCATCCAAGTCTATCTTCTAGTTCAGTTTATGCCCATCGAAATGCTTATTACGTATTTCTGCCGTTAAAATATCTTCGAATGCTAATACCATAGAACTAAAACAAACTACACATTTTATTTTTACATTAACCACATGGTTTGGTATTGAAAAGAGTTGTTACTTATTTACTTTTTCTGAGTTTACGTTCTTGACGTTGTCGTTGCATGAACAACTTGACTGTTGTAAGTTCACAAAGCAGACGTTTGTTAAGCATTAATTGTTGAAACATGCTGTGTGTTGCCTAAAGACTTGTCTCAGTTTACCCACGGTGTAAGATAAGAATGGTGGACGCACTCCGCTGTTTGCCGCATTCATTCGCCAGTAGCACCGTGTAGCCCTCTTAGCGATCGAAGCGACACCTATTCGGACTTCATCATTGGACGCACTCCCGCATGGAGTAGTTGCTTCACAGTGATGCAGTCCGCTAGGTGTCGCTTCGATCGCTAAGAGGGCTACGCGTTGCTACTGGCGAATGAACGCGGCGAACAGCGGAGTGCGTCCACCAATGGTTTCTTATGTTACATCGTGGTTTACCTGACTTATCTCATTTTATTTAAAGCTCAACACGAGCTACTAAAGCAGCTTGATGTCAAACAATTTTGTTGAAAAATTTTCAGAAATGAAAGCGAGAAAACTTGAAATAAAAGCATATTTCTTGTCTCACTTTTCGATAAAGTAATTTTATCTGTTTTTCATGCAAATACTTTGCTGAGACTGCTTCGTAAGCTTGCTTGGTTAATCTGGCACCGCTAGCGATGACAGTTTTTGACTGATATTAGTAGTAAGTAATAGTAGTAGCAGTAGTTGGTGGCAACAGTAATAGTTTTTAAGTAAGTAAGAAAGAAAATTTCTAGTATTTAGTAATAATTTAGTAATTAGTAATAGTATTTAGACGTTGTGGAGTGTGCAATGCATCCGGAAACATAGCCCTCAGCAGTGACAAAGAAACTGCGTGATGGCATTATGGATTAATTAAAGTGAAGTGTTTGGATAATTGAACGCCGTGTTTAAGGCATTGGCTTCCAGTTCCACTGTTGGTGCTTGAAGCAAAAATGGGTTAAGTTTATGAACATCTTACTGTGTTTCGTATTACGAACAATTCTGTTGTGTACGTTATATATGGCAGCACGCAGAAATGCTCGAGCGTTTTGAGTTTGTCACAGTAATTGTATTCATGTAAGGCTTTCTACATCTTTGGCACAAACAACGCGACTATTGTAATCATTATTACGCCATTCAGAGTCAGTTATTCGAGTCATTCTGTTTCGTCGTCAGCTGGTACATCTTACATATGTATGATTTTTCGTTTAATTATGATGAACTAGTATTTATGAGGACTGCAGATGTGTTCAACAAAGTGTCAAAGTTTTTGTTCGTGTATGAATTGTTGAAGTCGTGAGTTGTTCACTGTTGTTGTTGCTGAGGCTGGAGAAACTTGGTTAATGCAGTCTTTCGACAATTGCCTTCAATGGTGGCGCGGTTGCGCAACGGGTAGAGCATTGGACAACAGGTCGTGGGTTCAAATCCTACTCGGGGCAAAAGCTGCATAACAAGCTAGGGCAAGTTGCTCACACCTATGTGCCTCTGTCACCAAGCATTATAACTTGGTACCGGCCAAGGGGCGGTGATGCTCTGCGGCTGGGAAGGTAACCGCAGGCCTGGCGGAAAGTAATGGCAGCCTACCGCCGGGTGGATGACTTATAAGTCACCTGCGGGCTGACTGCCTGTACACCGGGATCAGCTGTGGGGACCAACGCTCGGTAACGAGTATCGGAAACCTTTACTTGTTTTTTCTTTTTACCTTTAGTAAGGGTAATGTTTCTGTCACTGTTTTCCTGTTTTCTGTTTGTCTGTCAGCCTTCTTCTGATGTAGAGACACAGTGGCTGAGAAGTGATGATTGTCTGGAGGATAAGAGGCGAGATTATCAGAACTGTTCTGTGCTGCATTGTGTAACATGGCTTTGCACAGTGATAGCGTGCACGTATCAGATGTTCTTATCATTTGTCATAGTGTAGCATGTGTAAATG
>Ga0209780_1005089_pt1 | contig 10301 bp, 9 predicted proteins | sample WorMetexBAHAMAS2_FD_187384 | JGI IMG/M metagenome (GOLD analysis project Ga0209780, IMG submission 187384) | Marine gutless worms symbiont microbial communities from Max Planck institute for Marine Microbiology, Germany - Inanidrilus exumae... | ecosystem: Host-associated > Annelida > Digestive... | reverse complement strand
TCCCTACTTCCTCACTAATTGCCCTCCTCCTCCCTCCTTGCCTTCAACTCTCCCTCTCACTCTCTCTCCCTCCTCGTGTTGACAGCATTAGGGGTTTCGCGCGCATGCTGCCGGTTTTGCAGCGGCTCGGCGATGCTTACGGTTTCTAGTTTACTCTGCAGTTGCGACTGAAAATCGGCCAATTAGATTCCTCCATCGTTTGCGGTCTCCGGTTACTCTCTCTGCTCCTCGCCATGTTAGCCCATGTCTTGTAGAGTTATGATATGATAAACAAGTGTGAAATATGTAGTAAAATCAGAATATCTTCGCCTTCACTTCGGAGATAACGTATAGTGATGAAATGCGATGTATTCACTTACAGGCCTATGCTGTGCACATAATAACTGCAGTGTACAAATGGATCTTAAAATTAAGAGGAAGAAGTAAAGATATGTAAAAGTAAAAATTTGCAAATGAGTCAAATGATCGAGCACCATCTGCAACCAACGCCGAAGACTGCATAGTGACGATACCGAGGGACGTAGGAATTTTTGTGTGTGGATCCAAACATTTTCCACCAACCCCCAACTTAAGCCAGAAACCACAGCAGTATGAGTAAGTTCCACTACCTCACAACTTTCTCCATCGGATTCGCGTGAATCCTACAGCCACATGTGACTCTGATCGTGTCTGGGGTCCGGAGCCCCGGATCAGCGACGTCCGTGATGATGCGGATGTGTGTTGCAGAGTTCGACGAGTGTTCGACGGACGCTCACGGCTGTCACCACGAGTGCGTCAACACGCTCGGCGGGTTCCAGTGCAAGTGCCACATCGGCTACGAGCTGCACTCGGACGGACGACAGTGTGAAGGCAAGTCAACCGCCTTCACTCTTACCCACGCCGACGAGAGTCGTGGGAGTAGCGTTTTCACCGTCTGTCTGTCTGTCTGTTTGTCCTTACAATATCTCAGAAAACCGATGCAGCTAGGATCACCAAACGCGACGTAGAAATGTTCCACCACGAGTCCTGGAAATCCATTTGTTTTGGGGTCAAAAGGTCAAAGATCAAGGTCACGAGGTATAAAAAAGTGCGAGCGTGGTTGGTTTGCACTCTTGTGAGTTCTGGCTTCTTGTATAGTTGTAATGTGCGTTCACGAGCCGTAGGCCTATTCCGTCAGCCATTGAACCACTGAACAGCCACGTCATTGGTCGGTTGGTAGTGGGATGTGTATACCATCTCGGTATATAACCAGCCACCCAGGCCAACTCAGCCTCCTATCCTCTGTGGGACGATAAACGAGTACCGGCCAAAATGCGGGGATGCTCTGTGGCTGTGAGTAAAGGCAGGATGGCTCATTTCATTCGTGAACAAACGTGGACAAACTTATGGATGGCAGGTAAAACTGTGATCCCTTTACCACGTGCCATCCTGAGCGCTTTAGAGATGAGTTTCATAATTAAGCGCTATAGCCTATATATCTACGCCTATATTTTTACCTTTAATGCTGGTTATTAGCGGCAATGCGGTCTGTGAGTGCTGAATCAAGTACCACCGTGATGTGACTGTTCCACAGACGCGTGCGGCGGTCACATTGACGCCGCTAACGGAACCATTCAGAGTCCGTCGTTCCCGGAGATCTATCCGTCGAACAAGAACTGCGTCTGGCAGATCGTTGCGCCGGCCCAGTACCGCATTACCATCAACTTCACACACTTCGACCTCGAAGGCAACAACGTGAGTTACCGGCAACCACGTAGCAACAGTTGTCCAAAGTAATTTGGCAAGCGGCCGCATCGCCGTTTTGTTTTGTCATCTCCCGCGGCGGCGAATGCATTCGTCCTATCTTGGCCCAATCTAATAAATACACGGGCTCGTACGTGTCCGTCCCCCAAACGGCGTCTCGATCGGTTCAGCTGTCTTTGCATAGCTCACACGTGTGCCCAACACACACACCGACACATAAGACACCACGCTACGTGCGAAATCTGTAGCAATAGGCCGCATCTCATGCACTGCAGGAAGGCGATGCGGCCTAATATTGCAGTAATAATAATAATAATAATAATAACAATAATAATACGGGACGAAGCTCTACTGGCCCGCCACCTGGCGAAGATGCAATTACATGGAGTTTTACAGACGACGACCGACGACGACCGACGCCAGAGAGCATGACTAGTCTAGCCTCCTACACTATGTGTAGGCGGACTAGTAATAATACAGTATTTGTATATAGCGTCCTAAAATCCTAGGATACAGGTGTCGGATAGGATAACAAGGTGTCGCCCTAACGGGGCGAAAGTCTACTGGCTCGCCACCTGGCGAATATGCAATTCTATAGAGTGTTACAGACGACGACCAACGACGACAGACGACGACAGACGCCAGAGAGCATCACTAGTCTGCTCCTGTACACTATGTGTAGGCGGGCCAGTAACAATACAGTGTTTGTAGTTAGCGCCCTAAAGTCCTAGGATACAGAGGCGCTGGTGGCTTCAGGTTAAAGTGTCTGAACAAATAGATGTTGGAGATGCCGTTTAAAGGTGTGCACAGCTCGACAAGGTCTACTGTCTGACAATAGCGAGTTCCTTGTGTGTGTGTTTTGATTACCTTCGCCAATTTTGTTGGGAATACTGTTTTGACCGCCACTGGTCTGTTTATGAACAGCGTAACTCAAAACTTTGTTTGTAGATTTTCGTGAAATTCGAAGAACAGATAAACTATGGACGAGAAAAGAGTTGATTGTATTTATGAAGTTTGTGGTGGGGTCAGATTTGCGATACGGACAATGTGTGACCTCTTTGCCTCTTTCACGTCCGCTGCTTCGGTCACACAATCCAGAATCAGAATATCTGCGGTTATTTTCTTTCCGGCCACATTGCCGGCAGTTGTGGCATCTCTAAGAAGTAGAATTATATGGGCTATCATGCGGCGTTGATTCTCAGATCTTACGTTTAGCCGTTTTGATACAATACCGGCTTGTGACAGACGGACAGACGGACACGCGATGACAGCAAATACCGCGCTATCATACTGTCGCGTGTATAATTAGCGCAAAAGGTCCGGTCCGAATTCTGGTCTTTGAACTTTGAAGGTAGTGCATAGACGAATTCATCCAGATTTACTAATACAGGTAGTTCGGAATAACCAATTACATAAGCTTTCTCAGCTGCCTTTATAGCGTCGGATTTCTTTGTCAGTTATGGTTCGATATCAACTGGTTTACACTAGAATATATCATAAATTGTACTGGTAAATGTTTGCAAATCTTGATCTGCTTAGTTAAGTTATTTGTTTCTATTTTTCTTTTACTTTTTATTGTTTTTGTGAATAAACATGAATTATGTGCGACGGTCTGGTCGTATTACAGCAGGACTGCGAGTACGACTCGGTCGTATTGCGTAGCGGCTTCGACGACGGCGCGGACGGCGACGGCTCGGGCAAGGTGCACGGCATGTTCTGCGGGTCGACGCTGCCGCAGCCAATCACGTCCGACGGCAACAAACTGCGAATAACGTTCTCTACCGACAACACCGTCCAGAAGACCGGCTTCTCGGCCGTCTTCTTCACAGGTATTATTATTATTATTATTATTATGAAGGAAATTTATAAAGCGCAAAATCGTGTAGGGGCCACTAACCGGGGCTTCGCTGAATATAATATGTAAATGACTCTGTAATGCACTACCGGTCTTTAAGTAAGAAGCGCAATATAAATACTTTAGTTACAGTTACAGGTAATGCGCTATGTCGGCAAAAATAGCAGCATGCTAGCATGTCAACAACACACATATAACTAATTGTCAACATAGCTAAAGAGAAATGTCTTGAGAATGAGATGTCTTCTGAAAGTGTTCTCTGCAGTGTCACTTGATCTCAAAGCCACAGGTAAACTGTTCCACATGACTGGTCCGCTGACAGCAAAGTCCTGTCACCATAGGTCGTGGTATATGCCACTAATACGTGTATCGTTATTATTACTGGCCCGCCTACACGTAGTATAGGGGGCCAGACTAGTAACGGTTGCTGGCGTCTGTCGTCGTCGTCGTCATCTGTAATACTCGCATATGCAACGTAACTCACCAGGGGGCAGCACGACGGTGGGCCAATAGTGTTACGTCCCGTTAGGGCGACACCTTGTTATTATTATTATTATTATTATTTATTTTTTTTTATACCCCAGGTAGTAAAGATCCATTATTATTATTATTATTATTATTATTATTATTATTAGCAGCAGCAGCAGTTGTAGTAGTACATGTAGTAGTAGCAGCAGTAGTAGTAGTAGTAGTAGATGTATAAGACTCGGAGGCTAAAAACAGAAGACAAAAACAAAATGCTGGATGACTACTGGTCCAGAGTGTCGTCAACAGTCAAATTATCGCGCAAAATGCACTGATTTAAGCATTTGATCGCAACAGAAATGCATTAGAACAGGAATGAAGTCTCTCATACCTCATGGTTAATTGAAGGTTCCGAGGCCAAGTTCTGTAAGAAAATTCAACGTTGACGAACTCAGCATACCATGATTTTCGACTGAAGTGGGCTGAAAAATGTACATTGAAGACAGGGTCGAATATTTCCATCTTGTCCTGCAGGACGCCACATCAGCCATAGCGCCCGCATCTGAGGCTGCCCTGTCAAGGTAAGAAACAGCTGATGGGCTTAGACTTAGAACTGCCACGTCCCACATCAGCAATCGTCTGTCCTGCCATCGATCAAGGTTAGCCGTCTGGACGTTTCCTATTTTGTCATTCTAGTCCAGCAGACTCTTTGGCGACCGAAATTCCATCAGCTTCGAAGGCTTGCCAAATTATTATTATTATTATTATTATTATTATTATTATTTTTAATGTTGTTGCTGTTGTTAGGCCTATTATTAACAAGAAGCTCAGCTACTGCAGAGAGACCGCGCGTCGCGCTATGTTAATAAATTCTTGCTATGTTTCACGAGGTATAGCCAGTGGCGGTTCTGGGGTTTGCATTTTGGGTGGGGGCAGTGGGGTTTGTCATGCGAAAGCTAGGACTTGGACTAGGACTAGCATAGCGTCGCGCGTAAAAAGCGCAGGGCTTGGCGCGAGAATTAACAGTCACCCGCTTATTTGTGATGAACATTGTGATAAGCCTCTTCCACCGGGAACACACTAGGGCATAGACGCCCATGATTTTCTTACTTACGGCATGTTCTACGTGTGGATTCTTCGTTTGTGCGCAGACCGTGACGAGTGCGCTGTGAACAATGGCGGTTGTCAACACGAGTGCAAGAACACCGTCGGGAGCTACCGCTGTTCGTGCCACAGCGGATACACACTGCACGACAACGGACATGACTGCAAAGAAGGTAAGAAACCATAGTTGTTAAAAAACACAACAGATTTTGCATTAAAAACATCAAAAGCATATTTTTGTACTTCAGTGAAACATTAACTAGAAGTCTAGAGGATGGATATCGACGACCCAGTGCCGACATGCATGCCTTCGCCACCTCGACGGCCTGCTGTGACCTTGACCTTTAACATTTCACCTCCGGAATCTAATCAGGTCACCAATAGTGGCTATCGAATATTGCCTGTTAATTTTATCAAAATTGTTCATGTCGTTCATGAGATATCGTGGGAACAACAGGCTTATCCTCCGGACGAACTAACGCGGTGGACGGACAGCCGGAAATCACGCCTTTGCCGATACTGTCGGGTGACGAAGACATGAGAACGTTTCTAACAATTACGGTAGAAACATCGAAAAGACACTACGTATTGACGGACATGCGCCGTAGAGGGCTAATCGTCTAGAAAAATGTCAGTAAGCCAGCCGAAACCACCAACAAACTTGTGAGGCGAATACCGTAGATGGGGCGGTCTAGTAATATATATAGGCGACCAATTCAAACAAGATCATACTTGGAAATTTTCATTTTAAAAATCTCAGTTACTTCCTAGGGGCTTTCATTACTTTATACATGGAAATGGCTTATCGTTGAGTTGAAAAGAGACAAGATTGGAATAGTATATTTTGGGACCGGCTATACAACCGTTGGTGGACAATTAGCCTTACGAAGTTACGATGACGGTGCTAGGGGACAGCTACGACTCGACACGATTACTGCATGCGATGTTTCCGTTGTCTCTTTCGTTTGTATTCGGTCGTAGTGGAGTGCTGTGCCGTTTGGTCAGGCGGATGCCAGCACGAAGTGACCAAGCCGGTCGGCGTGGTAACGAGTCCCAACTGGCCGGACTACTACCCGAGCCGCAAAGACTGTGTCTGGCAGTTCGTGACGACGCCCGGACATCGCATCAAACTGGTCAGCAGCCATCTGTACTATTGAATTGCCAACTACTGTAACGCTGGGCGGAGCTTATGACGGAGGCAGAGCCTACCGCCCACTGCAACAAATCACGTGACCCTCTTGACCTACTGAAGAATCTTTGCCTCCGTCATAAGATAGGCAGAGCTTCTCCAGTAGGTCATGAGTGTCACGTGATTTGTTGCAGTGGCCGGTAGGCTAGGAGCAGCGGCTGCGTAGGTTATTCGTGTGAGGCACTCTCGCAGTTTAAAGTGTTCTGTTAGCTGGCCTTGATTGAAGCACCATTCTATAGAGCGCATACGAGTTCCTGTTAGCCTTCTATAGTAACTGTGCCCCTATTCATTCATTCATTTATTTAATACGCACCGTTTCGAGATATAGCGAGATATTTGTGGAGAATCGCCAATTTTAACCTATCTAACCTGTATTTTGTGCCCTGTTGGGGTGACCCCATTGGAATTTCGCCAAGATCTTTGGCGTCAGAAAGGTAAGTGTTCTGGGATATCGTGTGACGTTGTTTGCGTGATCCGTGGTATAGAACTCCGACTTGCGACGGACGGACGGACATATACACAGAGTATAGCAAATACTGCGCTATCATAGGATCGCTTACTCTTTCAGTTCTGGCTCTTAAACCCGCCTGCTTCACAAAATCCTTCCCACCATATATATTCGCAGTCAAGATTGCCTCCATGGTCTAGGACTAGATCTTTCTGTGCCAGTCGGTTGTTGTTGTTTCTATACCGTATCCGAAAAAAGGGTGCCACTATATTTTTCACCGCTGACTTTGCCAAATGCTGACCGATTTTCAAATTTCTTTCACCGACAGACTTGGCAATAAATTTGCAGTAAAACGATAATAAAATGTCCCACCCCCTCAAATGCATTGCTACACTACCTCGTGAAATGTTTGTGTTAAAAATGTCCATGCTCCAGAGATGAGTGCAGCGAACTGCCATACAAAACTTAGCCATTCGAAACAGTTGCTGAATGATATTCATCCATTGATGTTAGCACAATTTTGTTAACTGATGTAAAGATATTTTTACAATGGTCGCACCGAAAAACTCAAAGAATTACCACACGCAACTGCAACAACGAAGAAGAAAGACGTCATGACAAAACGCTTGCGCACACGATCAACGTTCAGACAGTCACTGATGGCATCAGTCGGCGAGTCACAAGTGGTCGAGAAAACACAAGTTTGATACTTGTCGATCACGGAGTCAAGGTTATTGAGGGCTGCTATCGTAACGTGATGCTGTTATAACAGTTACTGCCCGCTATGCGTTAGATCTCAAGCGAGTCCTTCATCTTTCAGCAGGACAGTGCCCGGCGCACATGGCGCTTGAGGCAGTCAACTTTCTTACCGATAACTTTGCCAGATATCGACTGATTTTAAAATTTATTTCACGGTAGACTCAGCAGTAAATTTGTAACTAAGTATTGGTAAAAGATCTCACCATTCCTAAATCACGTTGCTACACTACCTTGTGATGTACGTTAATCACAGTACACGTTTCAGGTTGTTGCTGTTTTTTCTGACGTTAATATTTCACGAGGTAGTGCAGCGACGCATTTGAGGAATGGATGGGATATTTTATTATCGCTTTACCACAAATTTACTGCTAAGTCTGTCGGTGAAAGAATTTTGAAAATCGGTCAGTATTTGGTCAGTGCAGAACACTAGCACACGTGTTAATGTAGTAGCCCATAAAAATTAATTCACAAACTCCACTAACGTAAAAATAATGTACTTACAAATCGGTATTTTTAATACAGTCTGCTACCTGAACGGACCCGTGTCTCCCCATTTTCTACGCAATCGACGCCTTCAGCGTCTCTGATAATGGCATTTTGGTCCCCAACTTTTGTACCGTGGTTGCGCCCCTGCTGTGTTGTCTCGTGTTGTGTGCGTGAGTGTTGATGGTCGTGGTTATGTCCGCATGCAGACGTTCAACGACTTCGAACTGGAAGCGCACATGGAATGCACGTACGATCGACTGGAGATCTTCGACGGCAAGGATACGAGCTCGCGTCAGCTGGGACGGCTGTGCGGCAGTGGTCTGCCGAGCCCGGTCGTGTCCACCGGCAGCCGGCTCTACATGACGTTCTACACCGACGCATCCGTACAACGCAAGGGCTTCGACATTACCCACACCACCGGTTATAATAATAATAATAATAATAATAATAATAACTAGAAAACATAGACAGTCGTATCGACATGCAGACTCACGCCGGCAACGGCCGCAAGTAGCACAGGGTTAGGGGAACCGGCCATGGTCACTAGCAACTGTGCGACCGTGATGGTTTTCGTAACCGTGTGACCTTGATCTTAGACCTTCTGACCTCTGGGTCAATGCATGCCGAGCGACTGATATAGAGTATACGTGTACCAAGTTTGGTGTCTATAGCTCAAGCCGTTTTCCTTTCAGAGTGCGGACAAACAGACAGACAGACACACAGACAAAAAGACAGACAAACAGACCGACGCAACTGAACGCCCTACCCACGACGACGGCTATGCCGGCGTGAGTAATAATAATAATAATAATAATCTATACTACAAAACCTCTCGCAGTCGCACGACGGCGGAGCGACGGGACGAGGAGGAGTGGCGGCTGCCTGCACAGTGAGCTCACGGACGGACCGATTGCTGTCATTATGGCAAGCCACTCCGAGACTTCACCCGGTTCATTTGATGAATGCAGACTAAGCGCCGAGGTGGCTGCCAACCCAACAACTTGGACCGTGAATCCGCCGGAAAAAACCAGCTACCATCCGCATCCACCATCGCCATTTATTTTATTATTATTACTCAACCCGAAAGCTGGTACTCATTTTACCGTCTCACGGAGGGTGGAAGACTGAGTCGACTTAGGCACTGCAGTAAGGATGTACAGTACAGCCTGTGCTCAAAGCTGGATAGCGCAGTGACTGTCGAAATAAACACACTGCCCGCGGTGAGATTCAAACCTGGGTCCTCTCACCAGGGATGTGGAGTCCTTATTTTTTGTGGGACTCCGACTCCGGGTTAAAGTCGGACAGTGAATCCTGCAAAAATAGCCTACCAGAGTGAGATGCCATTTTACGGCTGACTCGGGTGAGCTTTAGGAACCATACATTAGATGGGGAATGGACAATTTTGGGAGTTGCCCGCCTCGTTTGAATGCATTGGGAGGCTTTCCTGTGGTGTACGCGAAAACGGCTGAACCGATCTAGATACCATTTGGGGACTGACTCCTGTGGGCCCAAGGAAGCACGTGTTAGGTGGAGTCAAGGTCGGACGAATCCATTCGCCGCCGCGAGGGGTGACAGGTGGCGATGCGGCCTTTCGTCAAAAATTCTTTGACCACTTGCAATATTTTGGACGCGTCTCGGTCTGTCTAACGTTTGTCGTTGCTGCGACTGTGGCGACAGTTTGCGGTGGAACGCTGGTCGCGTCGAACAAGGCCGGTCAGCTGTTCTCACACGCCAAGTACGGCGACAACAACTACGACAACAAGGAGCACTGCGAGTGGCTGATACTCGCCGACGACCAAGGATACCGCGTCCGGCTGCGCTTTCTCACGTTCGAGATCGAGGACGAGCGCGACTGCGGGTGAAAACCGTGCATGCTATTAAATAATTTGCGGGGAAAATTCCGAATGTATTATGCCCCCTCCGCATTTAGTTTATCCTATCCCGTCTTGTAACCGAGAACCGAGGACTGTGTATGTAAGGAGCAGTTTTACTGTAGTTAATTTACATGATTTGTGGATCAACTACCCCCGTGGTGTATGGCACATTATAGTCCGAGTGCATGAAAAGTGAGATCCCAGAGAAAGGGGAGTCGGGCGCTCGATCTGCCGCCCGCGAATCCGCCAGTGAGGCAGCTCCGGCGTCTGATAACCAAGAAATTTCGGGAGGTCCGTGCGCCTTGTAATTAAGGCGCAGTTCCCCACCCCGGTCCCAATTGTAGCACGTATGCGCTTTTCCCAATTTTCCTGAATCCCTATCCGTACGTAAGCTACAAT
>Ga0209780_1005088_pt1 | contig 10301 bp, 7 predicted proteins | sample WorMetexBAHAMAS2_FD_187384 | JGI IMG/M metagenome (GOLD analysis project Ga0209780, IMG submission 187384) | Marine gutless worms symbiont microbial communities from Max Planck institute for Marine Microbiology, Germany - Inanidrilus exumae... | ecosystem: Host-associated > Annelida > Digestive... | reverse complement strand
ATGTTATAGGATGGCGCAAAAAAACTGTTGCATTGGTCGTTCTATTCGGGGATGCCATTTTGACAAGTGTAGAGACAAGTTCACGGTGTACTGGGATCTTTATATGACGACTTGATTACAGAGCTACCGTATAGCGTCTCTCACAGTGAAAGGATTTTGAAAATTTGTCAACATTTGGCAGAATTACGTGCAAGAATATCATTGCACCTTTCTTGACTGATGGTGGCCAGTGACTCGTTTTTTTGCGCGACTCTGTACTTGAAAAATTCCGTTTACGAAATTCGTCGCACATCGCAGTATTTTTCCGTCTCGGTATTTGGCCCATCGCAAGTCTGTTATTCAGAGCTCTCGTTCCTCTTTGGTCTCTGTTGTACGTGTCAGAAGGCCGCGTCGCTCAGGTATAGGAGACCACGGCAGCGCACTTGTCTCGATTGGAAGTCAGAATACAGGCCTACTGCCAGGGGCGAAGCCTGGATTCTGTACTGGGGTCTGTCCGAGCTAGTGGGATAGAACGGGGTCAATGAGGTACTGTAAACAAGTTTAGCAAGAGTCTCAGCTATCGCCGAGAGACCCGCTCGACGCTCTGTGTCAGTTGAAATCGTGTCAACTGTTGTACGAACAAGGCGTCGCCCTAACGGGACGTAGCACTACTGGCCCGCCGTGCAGAGTGTTACAGATGACTGCAGACGCCAGAGAGCAAAACAATACTGGCCCGGGGCCCCCTACACTGTGTGTAAGCGGGCCAGTAATAAAGCAATGTGCATATACGTGGTGGCCCAAAAAACGGCAGTTTTTTGTACGCCTTAACTTTGCCAAATATTAACCGATTTTCAACATTATTTTACTGTCAAAATCAGGAGTAGGTTTGCAATAAAGATCCAACCACACCACAATTGTGTTGCTACACTACCTTGTGAAATGTCAAGTGTCTTAAAAGCAACAATAGAAAACAAGCCCACTTCTGTAACAACACATTCCAAGAGTGCGTCGTCCAGCAGCAAGGCGGACACATTGAACAACAACACGTTGTTTCCTGTTGTTAATTTCTGAAAAAGTGTTGTTACAGAAATTGTCATTTTCTATTGTTGCTTTTCACAAGGTAGTGTAGCAACACAATTGAGGTGTGGTAAGATATTTATTGCAAATTTTCGTCTGATTATGAGAGTGAAACAATTTTGAAAATCGGTTAATATTTGGTAAAGTTAAGGCGTACAACAAATTGCGCCACTTTTGGGCCACCCTGTAGGTATTAACTTTAAGCCAGGCATAAGATAGGCTAGCTATTTCCGAAAACGCTCCCTGTCATCGGCGTCGCCAGCTATGGGGCACTGGGGTACGTGCCCCCCTCGACTTACAACAATTTAATTTTTTCAATGCACTTTGACCTGTACAAAGTCTGACAGCGACTATATGTCGACAGTTGCCTCCTGTAAAAACCCAGTAACTTTTGCATGTGCCCCTGCTGGCACCAAATCCTGGCGATGCCACGGCTCCCTGTTTAGTGGTATTTACCACAAAAAGACATTTCCTAGCGAGGTCGGTGCCAACCCCTCGCCCCCTGCTGCAGTTCTGTTGTTGGTAATTACGAACAGCAATACGGCGATGTAATGCGCCGTGGCCACACTGTGGTTATTTATGATGCTCGGCATGCAAACGGTCATGATACGTCGGTATGCTGTTAGGTCAGCTAATTACGTGCCGTCTGGGTGGCTTGCTAACTATGAGTGCTCACTCGGCGTGGGTCTGAACTGAAGTACTCGTAATGCCACACACAGCGTGAAAATGCCACGAGATATTGCGGCATACAATTGGCCACCCGTCTTCCGTAGCTGAAACTCGCTTCCGAGTACGAAACGCAATGTTCTGAAGGCACAACTGTGTATAAAGTACGGTAATCCGTAGCCGTTTTTACTGTCGGTCGCGATACGGTCATCCTACCCGTACTCACTACTGCGATACGGGTATCCCATCAACAAAGAATGATTAAATTTTGATTTTCTTTATTTTATTTTGGGTGCCTTTCGCACTGTGAATGCGTTTTGCTTAGTTTATATGGACGGAGTCGGTATGTTTAGCGCTGTACTAAAATCACGAATTCAACGGAATTCACGGCAGAGCGACTGGGAACCACAGGAAATTCAGGATCGTTTTTATAAGCTTTGTTTAAGGTCAGTTTTAATTTTAGTTTTAGGATTAGACTTAAGGTTGGATGGTTCTGCTTGAAGTTATGTTGTCGTCGCTTGAGACTTAAGGGAAGGTCATTTTTTCTCGATTTATTTTACCACTACCACGTCCGTTTTTCCAGGTGAAAATTCGGTTTGCCAGTTGCCTTCTTCAGGTTTCTTCCTCCACTTGTTATGGAAAAAGAATTTTTTTCGGATAAATGGTGGCACCGGATTTGTACGGCGGGCAGGAGCGAGGCCTGAATTATATTGGTTGGGAGCTACAGGCCCTAGTCATGGCGAGCGCGGTAGGTCTGGGGCTATGCCCTCATTGGGGCCAATTGCAAAGCCCCTGGTCTGGGGGTTAGGGGGTGAAGCCCTTAATGAAGCTGAAAGCAATTTAACAACTAAGTGAGCATCGTTGCGCTCTGGATTTGACTGTTTGACTTTTTGATGATTTCAGATATTTCGTCCGTTGTACTGCTTACTTGTTATATAACTATGCCGCTTATGCCAAAACATAATTATATTATTTGGCGGTAGTGTTTTGGGGGCTGGATCATTCATTTATGGGGCTTGTCTGTGGCATTTGGGGGCTGAGCCCTCCACCAAGCCTTCCTTGTCATCGCCTCTGACGGCGGGATGCCTTTCGTGTCACATAAGTAAGTAAGTAAATAAGAACGTTTATTGGTAGCCATGAGGCTAGACTAAAAGATACAGTCACAACAGAGTAAAATACAGTCACACATAAACGACTAAAATAGAACTAGTAGATAATACACGATCTATACAATATAGGCATAAAATGACGAACACACAGAACAAACATCATACAATATTTTACTGATAGCTCTGTAAAGTGGTTAATAAATGAGCAGTGCCGTTTAGTTACCCAGCAGAGATTGGCCGAGCACTGAATGAAATCTCGGATCACTGGCTCCAAACAGGGAAGATCACCCGGTGGCTTAGTCCTTTCCGGATCCATTAGGACCCCTAAGGACGGCACCCATATGCCTTTGCGCCTAACGCTCCGAGTCCGACGCCGGAGTCTGAATTGTGCATTTTGGTGTATTCTGTGCGGAGCGCCGCGCCGCTGGCAGGTGCGCTCATGTAGGCAGATGGCTGCTTCGGCGCCGCCGCATATTAACAGTTTCCAGTCGTGGCTATGGTCCGTGTGCTCCGCGGGTTGCCTCTCGCCGTCCTTGGTATACGCGGCGGCGCCAGTCCGGAACTGTCGGGAGTGTTTCTCGCGTTCGCTCGCCATATTCTGCAAGTAGATCGTCGGCGCGCTCGGTGGCACGGCCGACTCCGTGTTAAATGTACCGCGTCCCCGCCGCTTCGACGAACGTACCGCGCGTGTCGTCGTAGATTAGCGAGCGATACGGGATAATATAAGAAACTGCCGAGACGCCTAAAGCAGCACTCACACTCCGCGTGCCGACGTGTGGATCGCATCTTATTCACCGTCGTCGTACGTACGCTGCAGACTCATTAACGTGATGTTTTCGTACCCGCGGACGTAGGCGATTTGCGCTTCGTCGGTCGAGTTTCGGCACAGAGGAACGTAGCACGTAGCCATTGCGTTATACCGACGTTTATGTATCGAAGCAGCACAGTTGAAAGTGCTGCATAGAAGGTAGAGAAGGTCGCGGAATTTAATTATTTGGTCTTCTTGAACGTTATTAGCACAAATTCGCGTAATAGCCTACGTAGCAATTTGTTTCGTGGATCACCAGCCTGTCGTTATCACACGGCTGTTAGACAGAGCTTTTGCCGCGCCGCGATGTCGACACAACGAAATGGTGACGGCAAACAGTGAAGAAGGCTACAATATTACTATAGTGTGGTGAAACCGTCGTTGCGCATGCGCGCAGAAGCCTTCGTTGGATAAGCCGCACTTCCGGTCTTCTGGACAGGTCGAAGGCGCCATCTGGCGAGTCGATTTGAACGTACTGTGGGTGAGGTGTCGTATAGTCGAGTCGTGGAGGTCGACCTGACGATGCAGCTGGCTACGCCCGATGTTGTCGGCTTCGACTACCGCCGTCCGTCTGGAACGTGCCGCTGTCCGTCGCCCCTCGACGGCCGTCGACGTGCCGTCGGCGGATTGCCGTGTGACGAAGGTGGCAGTTCGTCGTCGCCGGCGGACTTCGACGCCGTCTGCCGCAGCGTGACGGTCGATCCAGACATGCGGCTTGTTCAGTCGGCCGTCACCGGCGACTGGAGATTTGTGACCCAGGCGTGTTCTCACCCCGAAGTCCTCGAACCCGGTAGCAACCAGGTTGGGCCTCGTCGACGGCGATATGGCAACGCGCGGCCTCAAGGCATGGGAGTTGGATCTTCAGACCTTCGTGTCGTCAGCCGAACGGTCGACACGGAGTCAAACATAGCTGTCAGTTTCGCTGGCCAGGTAGGTGTCTGTTCATCCGTCACTGGTACTGCTGTATCGTCGCCGGGGTCGGTTGACTACGCGATATCAACACACCATCACGGTGACGCCAAGGTGGATTCTGCTACAAACGTGGATCTTACTCCTTCGCCGTTCCGTGGGGTAACGTGTTCGTCGAACGTTGCGGGCGAGGATGAAATTGTTCGTGACTTTGCCGCCTCGGTTTCCGGTCCCGAACGCGACGTCGCAGAGGATTGTAGGTCAACCGTCGAGCGTTCTGGGACGTCAGCCGCCGGTCCTTTTGGATCACAGCTGTTGAGACAGCTGACGAGTTCGTCTCCAGGCGGAACAGATCCGATCCCAACTTCGCCGTCCGGTGTCGGAAGCAATAACACTGTCGTTCATCGCCCATCGTACAAAGATGAAACCAGTTGTGGATATAAAACTGGCCCGGATGACGGTGTTTCGTTGATGTCTGGTCCTCGACGCGCCGAAGTGGCGAAGAGCTGTTCTCTGAGCGCGCAGTTTGCGTCCGACGCCGACCTGGAAGCGGACCTGCTGTCCGCCAAACTACTCCGAGAGTTCAGGGAAGCCGTCAGGGCGGCGGTCGACTCCATCTCTGTGGACGGATGCCGTCCTGATGTTATCGACGTTGCTCTGAACGCGCCGTGCTCCCGCTTCGCCGCCGCCCAGAGTCTCGTGAGCGTCGAACGCGTGGAGGAGTTCGCGGACGACAGTCTGCTGGGCAGTTCGTCGTCAGTGCTGACCAGTCTCCGCAGCCGCAGCATGTCCAACTCGACGATCGAAACGCGCACCGAGTCGGCATATCGCAAGTTTCGGTTGTCGAACATCCCGACCCTGAACGGAGTCAGCCGCTGCGCTAGATCGCAGGTCGTGGATGACTTGACTACTGTAACTCAGCGGTCGCCGGTGACGCCGAACGTGCTCCGACATCGTCGTAGTCTGCCCGATGCCAGTCGGCTGCGCTCTCTTTCGTCTCCCGTCTCATCACGGGATGCCAGTATGTCTTCCAGACCGACCGTCAGAACTCGCTGTTCGCTTGCTAATGGTAATAGTAATGTTCGTTTTTTGTTCAATTGACGACATAACGTGCAATATACAGAACAATATCCGCCACGCAGGACGACACCATATACAGAAGGGTTAAGCTCGGCTAAATTGCAGCCACGCACAGCGCACAGCGGTTGATAATCGCACCGGCTCAACCTCGTGAACATTCACCAGATGGCGCGACAAGCACGCATCCGATAGTTTCTCACTACTCCATTTATCGACCCCGAGATGATGAAAGGCTGAGTTAGCCTAGTTGGCTGACATACATGTATAGCGGACGGCTTATCCACATAAGTGGTCACCCGTCGGCTACAGGTCGAGCGTGGGCCAGGGAAAGTTCGCCGGTCAAAGACCAGCGTTCTACTACTGTGCAACGCAAACAACTGTGGTATACTGGTAGGTGTGTAAGTCGCATAATTAACAGCCAGCTGCGCGATATCTCAAAAAAAGATGTAGCTAGGATCACCAAACTTGACACAGAAATGTTCCACAATGAGTCCTGGAAACCCAGTTATTTTAGGGTGAAAAGGTCAACGTCACGAGTCACAGAAACATTGCCGGTGCCGGGTGTGGGTCTTTGCACTCTTGTGAGTGCTGGCTTCTTCTGATTCCGGTAGAGCAATCATTACAATTAAACTAAAACACTAAACTGTTATTCCCAAAATGTACACAAAGTGTTTCAACGTAACTTTGTTTTTTTGGGCACATTTCTAAAACAACGCAGTCGTAGATATCAGACTTCGCCCGCGGTATGCAATCTAATCCCACCCTTCGAGGCTGATAATAGACTCGTTCTGCGCTTGTAATCAAGTGTCTGCCCCCATCGTGTGCACGCCGCTGCATGGACCAGTCCAGTTCGAAATTCATAGGGGTGTTAGGCTTGTCGGGCACATGTTTTCCCCCAAAATTGCCCCTTTCCCTTTGGGGATCGTCACCCACACGTAATACAATGTTCCTCGGGCCAAGTTCACTCGTCGTCCCAAACAGCATATCGATCGGTTCAGCCGTTTTTGTAGGTGGTCCCGAATGCTATGCTGTACAATGCATTGTCGGTGGGGAAGTAAAACCCCAAAACTGCCCCTTTCCTTCGGTTACTACACGTGTTCTGTCGGATGTCGATCTGAGCGAAGGCGACCACTGTCGATAGCGAGGTTGGTATCGTCAATTAGGTATGCGGGTTCTTGGCCACCCAACGACCGATGCACCAGACAACACCAGAATGTAGTAATTATTTCGTCGCCACGGGCAACATGTGGTCGCTCCGTTCAGCTCCAGTGCTAACGCGTGCGTCATCAGCGTTCTCGACTGACTATAACTAACTGACTAGAAGACGCCAGCACTCACGAGAGCGTCACGACCCACGCCGGCAATGTTTTTTTGCCGCTGGCTGACCGCGAAAAAAAATCACGCACGGAAAAAAACCGGCGGTCGGCATCAGCATCGGCCCCGCAGTGAAGTGACACAGGGAGAATCCGGTGTCGATAGCATAGTTTGTGCGGCAGACCATTACAGTGGGAAAACCCAGCGTGGCTTACGTATGCAGCCAGCGGCAATGTTGCGTTTTGTCTGTAAAACGACGGCCTTGTTGTGAGATGTCACGTTGACCTTTGACCTGTTGACCCCCAAAATAAATGGCTTTTCCGGACTTGTGGCGGAACATTTCTGTGTCAAGTTTGGTGGTCAGTGCGTGTTTTTTTCGCTGTACACACACAGTTAGTGCAGACTAAATTCAGCATGGGCACCCATCACCTTGATAACTGCCATCAGTCTTTTTGGCAGCTGATCGATCGCACGGTTTGATGCGTTGTGGCTTAGCTGAGCCCAACCATCGATTAGCATGCGTTTCAACTAATCAATGTCTGAAAGTTTTCGACGATAAACTATTTGTTGCAACTCTCCCGAACCGAATAATCCACTGGATTTAGACTCGGACTGTTTGGTGGTACTAGCTGCATAGTTTTTTTAGATCATGCGGATAGACAGACGCGCAAACGCCGCTGCAAACCCTACCCCGGGCGATTGCCGTCAGCGTAGATAACGAGGCTGTCCGACTCGCCTTACAGCAGTGAGTTACAGTAGTCCAGACGGCAGGCAATAAATGAACGCCTGTACTAACGTAGTGGCGGCGTGAGTTGTCAGTGATCTAACAGCCCCGTCCATACTAGCAACAATGTCGAAGCAGCATTGTCGAACGCTACAAGTTGAACGATTCTTTCGACAGTGTCGAACGTTGCTTCGACATTGTTGCTGGTGTGGACGGGGCCTAACAGCCACGCGCACTTGCGACCTGCCGTATATGCGAGTAATGTCAGTAGTTGTAATGGCCGATTGAGGCGTTGTTGGAATTACTTTGTTGCAGTTGACTGTTTTGTGTGTCCTGTTAGAATGATTACCGTATACTCGTAGGTCGCCCCGCCACAGGCTGTTGTGTGTTTGTGTGTCATTTTCTGCAGTCATTTATTACGCTGGCCGCGTCCAGCGAAAAGCGTAATGTAACGAACGGTCTGGCGGCCGTCTGTCCGTCCTTCCAACAAATATATGTTCGGCCATGGATTCATGCAACGATTGCTTACACGATTCATTGGTTGTCGAGCTCATTGTGTTGAAGTGGCCGTTGTAAGCTGGTGAAACTTCTGAGAGAACCTTTCGTGATAATTGCAGCAACGTTTTTTAACATTGTATCGTATACTACACCGCCGTTCTTCACCCGAGTTCTACATGTAATTGGTTAGAATCATTTCTGAGCGTGCTTTTGGATTAATATTTTGGACAGGCGAGAAGATTTGACACACCTGTACTCTGAAGTTACGACCTTATATGGCGATAACTTTAAATTTGTATATTTGTTTAGTTCATTCAAATGTTTTTCGTGGCAACAATGACGACGTTGATGTGTAGATCCGCAGATAGAAGATGGCTCAGAAATGCCTCGGCGAAGCCCTCGTCGGAGTCCTCCTCGAAATACGATGCGGCGATCGAGCGAAAGCAGAGCGAGTGACAACGCAATGCCTGGTACTGCACGTCACTGCGCAATAATAATAATAAATGTAAAAAACTGCAGTTTATGCCCACTGTTAACGGCGACGGATCGAAAACCGCAAAAATTACAAAAAAGGCAATGTTAACCACACTAACATATCCTGAATGTCAATGTTAGTGTGGTTAACATCCTTTTTTATGATTTTTGCAGTTTTTGATCCGTCGCCATTAACAGTGTGTATAAACTGCAGTTTTTACATTTATATTTTTTTTGTTACCAGTTTTGAGTAAGCTATTAATAATGTTTATTAATGCATTTTTCGATTTTTATAACTGTTACGTAGTGGCACGAGCTGACAGTCTAGAACAACAGAATGCCGGGTGGGCTTACGTGGGGCTTTGCCATGCATCTAGTTAACTCGTGTTTAGTAGTTAATGAGACCAAAGGAACGCAGCATTTGTCACAAATAGACGTGAATATTGCAATATTATGTGCACTGTTCATCAGCTGAGCATGTTGTTTATATGTGTTGTCATAGTGACATCCGGTGCGGTTGATGAGGACATATTTGACAGGTCGTTCGACAAGGTTCCCGCCGTCAATGTGAGTTACCATGGTTTCGTCAGTTGACTTTAGCTAGATGCTGCAGTTTGCCATCAAATATTATATTAATGTTTTTTAAAGACAATTTTAAAACTGATCAGGTACTGCAGACGTTATTTCTGCCTAAGACTAAAGGTATAAAAAGTGTCTGGCAGGCTTTTGAGAATTATATTACTGTGTAATTATTGTATTATGTTATTGTGTGGCTCTGTTGTACATAATCTGTCTCTGTCTGTCTCTCTGCCTTGTTTGGCGAATAAACGTGTTCATTAACCCATGTGTGTTACGCAGCTTTGCCCCGAGTAAGATTTGAACCCATTACCTGTTGATCGCACGTCCAACGCTCTACCCGTTGCTCCACTGCGCCACCTTTGATATAACTGACCGGGAATATTCACTAATCCGTACTGATGATCTGATTAGATTCTGGAGATCAAAGGTCAAGGTCACAGCAGGCCCAAGTATATGGTGGCGATGACATCCACGTCGACGCTGGGGCATCAGTGTCCATCTTCCGGTTGTGATTAATTTACGATGCATTATATAGTTTACTGCCGCATATTTTCTTGTCGAGTTGGCGTGTTTTTTTCTGACTGGCAGTGCGCTGTCGTTGCTAGATTCACAGTGCTAAAGACTTGGCGGAGCGGATGACTCGGATTCGTGAAATTCTGAGCGACGCTTCCGGCGACTGGACAAGACGAGTTGATGCGGTAACAGATCCCCACCAACACTTATATGTTTTGTTCAATTATTTTCCTGGTAAACCTGGGTCAACCGATTCCTTTCTGTTCCTCTTTTTAGGTCGACTTCCAAACCTTGGAAGTCGACCTAATACTATTGGTGGCAAATTTCCGTCTGTCCGTCCACAAAAAGTTTCTTCGATTTCGACAAAATTTGGTATTCAGGTAGTATTCGATGAGAGATGAAAAAGGTAATGACCATGCCCGGATCCAAGGTCAAGGTCAAGGTCAGGAGCCCACGAAAGTCGGAAATTCGACCATTTTGAACCATTTTCAAACTCTATCTCCTCCCCCATTTTCAATGGGGGCTGACAAATGACCACGGATTCTTAAATAAGGGGGCAATGTCTAAAATG
>Ga0209780_1005087_pt1 | contig 10301 bp, 5 predicted proteins | sample WorMetexBAHAMAS2_FD_187384 | JGI IMG/M metagenome (GOLD analysis project Ga0209780, IMG submission 187384) | Marine gutless worms symbiont microbial communities from Max Planck institute for Marine Microbiology, Germany - Inanidrilus exumae... | ecosystem: Host-associated > Annelida > Digestive... | reverse complement strand
TTCTTTTGGTATTTTACCGGCCGCCTCCAGCTTCGCACGAGCTTGCCGTCGTTTCAGTATTCTGTGATACTGTTTGGCATTCACGTAGAGCGGCTGGTCACGGTCATCAACAACATCCTGTGGCTCAGCTACTGCTGACACCCTCTGAACGTTTGGTACTGTCGTACTACCAGGTACCACCTAACAACAGTGACAGTAAGTCAGTGACAACAAAAACTGAAACTGACTTTGGTAAGCACGGTTTCTGACACTCAACATCTGCTGTTTCAGACTCACTCAAAAGCCACTCAAAACAGCACTCAAGGCCACTCGGCAGTTAGTTAGTTGGAGTTTAATGTCCCCTTTCAGCACAAATATGGCTATATCAGAGACAAAGGCCACTCGGCAACAGTATTCACCTAGGTTCCAGACTCACCTTTTCAATCTGGCCCATGAGATATACCATTCACAAGATTTGACCCTGACTGCCTGCTGTGACCATGACCTTGACCTCTGACCTCCAGAATCTAATCAGGTCATCTGTAGAGGCTAGTGAAAATTCTGTGTCAGTTTCATCAAAACTGTTTCAGTTCAAGGCGTTCATGAGATACTGTTGTGTTGCATGTTGGTGCTGCGGTAGGGCACTGGATTTGCGATTGACAGGTCATGGGTTCAAATCCCAGCCGGTCTGCTTTCATGTAACATAGTTTAACTCAGCCTTGCATCCCTCCGGAGATTGCTAAATCGAGCACGTGCTTCGGCTGGGGGTAAAGGCGGGATTCTCACCTCTGTCGCGTAGCTGGTGACACTGTGTGATCCCATATAGCATGTGAGTTCCCGTAGCGGTGAAAAGTTAAGTTGATGATAAACTGCTATACACTGTTTACCCGGTACTTTATTTTAAATTACTGTGGTAAAAATATCTGTCCAATATCTGTCTATTGGACGAACAAACGAACAAATGTGGCAAACGGATAGCCCGAAAGGCAGTCAGCCTTTGCCGACATTGCCGGGTGGCAAAGGCAAAAATCAAACAACAGTGTGTTTAAGGATGCAAAATAAAAATGAAGGGCACTAGAAAGCATTCATTGGGCAGCAGTAACAGAATGCAGTATTTGAAATGTCTAGCTTCCACATTATGAAAATATAAAGGAGGTTCCAAGGTGGGTTACATGACCCTTTTGCATGGTCAGCTGCACCATGTACAGCGTGTGGCCAAAAGTAAGTCATCACTGTGTCAAAATGGCCTCCATGGTTACGTGCTACCCGTGGCATTAAGCTGCTTAGCAACCAGTTATTATTCATGTTGTACTGGATAATACTCTATGGTTTTGCGCTCATATCTATGATAAACAGTTTACATCTGTTTTGTGTGACACTTTGTGATGAAAACAGTTGACATCACAGTCATGTAATTTTAAGATTACCAAACGAACTGTAGTGGGATGGCCACGGTTTGCAAAGAGCTAACAGTAAAAAATTTTGTTATTAACTTACACACAAAAGTTTTTGCGGCAGAAGATAGCCAATATATTAGGCGTGAGTCAGTCATGTGTATGTAGTGTTAAAATGTGTAAAAAAAAATCAAAATAGTGTTGAAAATTTACCTTGGAGTGGGCGTCCATCAAAGACTGGCATTAGAGGAGATAGACGGATGGTTTGACACACAAAGTGTCACAGAAAACAGACTTTAACTAAAATTACAAATACTGTGAATGAATGGCTACCACGGACAATTTCAGCCAGAACTGTCAGGCGTCATTTAAGAATCGAGGGCTTTACGAGATGAAAGATTCGGAAGCAAATTGTGATCAGTGCTGTGAATAGATGCCGCAGTGTATCATGGTGCTGAACATGACTGACATGGACTGTTCAAAAATATTGGAAGCATGTCATCTTCTCGGACGGAACACAGGTTGTTACAGGCCAGAACAGAAATGTTTATGTGTGGAGGCGTCCGCATGAAATATGGCAGTCCGGCTGTCTTGGTAATGGCAAGCAGAGAAAATTTTCGGTCATGTTTTGGGGATGTGTTAGCTACAACAGTGTGGGCAACTTGGTTCCAGTTGACGGAAATTTCCGACTAACATAAATATGTCAATATCCTAGAGACAAGTTTGTGGCCGGTAGTGTCCAAATACTTCATTGGGAAGAGGTGGATATTCCAAGATTACAACGCACCCGTACATCGGTCAGCATTCACCCAAAAATGGAAAGAAAAATAAAATAAGTATTACTTGGCCTGTGCAATCACCGGACATCAATATTATAGAAAACATATGGAAGGTCATGAAATTGCACAAAAAGAAGGAAGTGTCACACATTAAACACGCGATGACCTGATATCAGTTGCAACAAAGGCATGGAGTGGTTTGCATTTGACTTATTTACGTCAACTCTATTCATCGATTCCACGACGAATTTGCCATGTAATTCGTGGAAGAGGCTACATTACACATTCTAGAATGACAGGTGCACTATGCTTTGCATTGTTTCATTACCACGTGCAAAAAATTACAGCCCCTCTTAAAACTCGCTGCAACATTTGCCGCCATTTTGATGACTCACTATTGGCCACACACTGTATAAGTTACACTGTGTATCAGCAAGCAGCACGACAACAGACCATGTAAATGTTCTGAGCAGTTCCTGCAGCTGGCGACCCCGCCGGCACAGTCAGAGTTGACGATCCAGGAAGAGCAACGTTTGCAGTCTGCAGTAATGAACCTTTACAACAGTCCAACCAGTCACTGTAACAAATCTTTCACTATAATGGAACAGTAATTATTGTCAAATAACCATTACAGGCGGCTCTGATGACTGGTTGAAACACAGTCACATGACATCGATCATAATCGAATGTTATTCACTTAGAACACTGTGACAATTATAAATAAACTAAGCGAGTGTGTGTTAATCAACGATTTGTCAAAACCAAAAATTCAAAACTCAAACTCACAGAATGGGATAGATAACAAATTAGACTAAATGTACCAAATAAAGTAAGACCTTTTGCATCAAGTGTTTCAAATTCAGATGTCATACGTTAGGCGACACCCAGTGAACGGTGAATTGCATTTAGTGGCATATGCAACAACGTTCACTGGGAGTCGCCTTTTAACAGACGACATCTGACCATGAGAGTCTATTTACATCGCTCAGACAATTATTTTTCAAATTAAGCTTTTTTAAATTTTAGTAATTGATCATACGACAATTTCAACCTCAGGACATTATACTGGAATATGGCACTTAAAGGCATGCATTATCAGGATGCAGGATTAAAAATTTAACTCATCAGTAATGTTTCATAATATTCTAAATTTGCAGCAAGACAAAACTGTAATATTCAAATGCAACCTGACAGTTAACTATCAAACATTAAACAGTTTGACAACCTCAGCTACCACCACATAATGTAATGAGATTCATCTTGCTCATCATTCACAAAAAAACGAGACAATTAAATTCTTGCTCAATTTCATATTTACAAAAGTCACCATTTGAAATCTGAGAAGTTAAGTAGTCATCTTTTACACACTTGGTATTACAACTGCAGTTTATTTATACTTGATCGATAATAGTTATTGTGACCACTACAGCATAAACATTACGTAAAGTTTGAAAAACTTATTTTATGTTTGTATTTTGTAATATAATAATAAAAGAAATGTGGTCTGCTGTCTAATGCAAATGAAACTGACTAGGTCTGTCAGTCAAAATGATGAGACGGACCATGCAATATACTCTGTCGTTTGAAAACATGTCAATTGCTGCACAGTTGGTGACCCCCCCCGAAATTAGAAATGGTTCACGTGACCTGACCACGCCCCTTTCAGGGATGATTTGTGAGACGTGGGCTAAGACTTGCTACCAACGTGCCTACCAAATTTGAAGTCTCTTATCACCAGCCACTACAAATATATAAAAGGTGATACAAAATGTAAAAAATGGGCTGATTTGGGGTGTTTATGGGTCACCCAAGGTCACCAGAATATAGCACCATTCAACAGAGCACATACGAGTTCCTATTAGCCTTCCATAGTTAATATGTCCCCATTTTACACCATTTCTGGGATATAGCGAGATACTAGTTGAAAATCGCCATTTTTAACATACCCCACTTGAATAAAAATGAATTTGGCACCTCTGTTGAAGGTGACCCCACTAGAATTTCGCCGAGATCTTTGGCAACTGAAAACTAGAGATCCTGGGCTATCGTACGGCACTGTTCAGTGATCCAATGTTTAGCCATTTTGGTACAATACTGAACTTTGACAGACGGACAGACACACAACAACAGTATATATTGTGCTAGTGTAGCATCGCACGGTAAAAATGAGCCAATCTGTCTAATTGAAAGAGGTGAGAAATTTCATGCACTCTAAGCTTAAGATCTTGGCAATTACCAATTAAGGAGCTAAAGCTGAAACACGATTAGGGTACATATCGAAAAAAAACTAGATGGACTTCAACGCCCCAGCATTGACGTGGATGACTTTGCCACCTCGACGGCCTTCTGTAACCTTGACCTGCAGAATCTAATCCAGTAATGAGTAGGGGATACTGAATATTCGTTGGACGTTTTATCAGATTGCTCAAGCCGTTCTGAGATATAGTGGCAACAAGATCTGTTCGGATAAAAGAACAAACAAATGCAGTGGATGGACAGCCAGAAAACATAATGTCTTCGCCAACAATGTCAAGTGGCAAAGGCATAAAAAATAATTACAGATGTGAACAGATAAATCCTAGGTCTGACCTGAAGTAATAGTGAAACAAGGCTTGTTAAACACAAACTGAAAGTACATATAGTGGCAGATGTCAGAAGCTGATCAATGTAACTGAAATTAATTCTGATCATCAGGCTTACCAGGAGTCTGTAGCTGGATGGTCTGAATCTGCTGTTGTTGCGTGGCAGTGTCAGCTTGCTGCGTTGGCTGGTAGACCACAGTCTGACCACTCGGCATCTGCACCAGCTGACCACCTACTAGCTGCAGCTGAGAGCCTGTTGTGCCAGCTGACTGCGGCTGAATGATAATCTGCATTGAACACAGTTCCATTGACTACACACAGCAACTGTAAGCACTGTGCTGAGAGACACGATACATTTAAGAAAGGCCTCAAGGTCATTGATAATGATGGCAATCAGCAGAATCGCATATGATTTCCTATTAGTCTTCTGTTGTATCTATGTCCTTACACGTACCACTTCCAAGTTATTACCACTTGCTGATGACATAAATGAAATTAATTGACGTCACCAACAGCATGCCGACAGCAGAACTTTGCTCCATAAAAATCCTTCCATTCTTACCTGTGGGAGTCAGCTGACACAGGTGGAGATGCATAATGGCGGTGAAACAGTTATTGCTGTTGTGACTGTATCACTTGTTAATGAAAACAGAAAAGCATCACGTGACCCAAACCACACTCCATGGGGGAATTCAGCAAGCACAGGCGGGCACTCTCCAAAACAAATTTGTGCATGAAATACGAAAACTCACCGAGTCCAAAGATAGGAACAGGAAAACCAATCCACAATTTACAAAACTTGTTTATAGTTAAGGGTCACTCAAGGTCATAGTGAATGCTGATGGACAGAAACAGAGTATTTCAATACTGTGTGGTAAATGCTCTGACTCAGAAAACTGCAGAAGCATCACTTCAAAGACAAAAACTGCACAATGGAAATTCTGAGCTTAATTCAACACGCTATAATTTATTTGCTGCTAGATGTTTTAGCATTGCAGACGACATGATTTCGTTGAGTTTCCAGCCGTCATATTCGGAAAATCTTACCTTGAGCAACGTGTATTAGTAACACTGTGCAGAGCTGAAGCATTTTCAGTAAAATACGTTAAAACTTTGGCTGTTAAACAACATCAAATAATTGACATCCAGAGGGACGCAGATGTTATAAACAACGCAATGTAAATGTAATGCAGCAACTTCTGATGAAGAACCTGTATTCATAGATGGTGCAACAGTTAGTTTCATTATCACAATGTTACAGTGGTAACAAGTGGTAATTCATCACTGAATTTCATTTTCACGATGTGCACCGATCTTGTTATACTAACCTTATATGACGTACTTGGTGCTTCCTTATCGTTATTCTTCATAATTTTAATGAAAACAAACACAACACCTTAATAATATCTCGGGACAAGTTTGGAATAGATCTCCACAAAGACTATAATGCCAGTGATTTTATCTGAGACATGGTTTTAACCTGCGCTGCTGTCTGTGGCATTTTCGTACTGAACATTGGCTAGAAAATAATAGCAACTATAGCACACTGAACTTGCTAGCTTTTCTATCTAATTTTTGGGTCATAAAATGCCAGGAGATGGTAGGAAACACTCCAAAAAAAAGTCTTTCCAACTGTGCACTATGCACTCACTTGCTTGACTCGAATGTGCTAGCCCCCAGACTGGAAAATTTATGGCCTGACGCCAACAGTGACACTTATGTACAGCAGTATCCGAATAAGACGGCTGAAAACTCAACAAAATTGTGGCATCTACTATGCTAAAACTGTAGCAGCAAATAAATTACAGTGTGTCGAATGAAGCTATGAATTTCAATTGTGCAGTTTTGTATAAAAAACATCTTTGGACCCCACAACGCTGTACGAATACTGTTGTTATTATTATTATTATCATTATTAGGCCGTACCACACTGTGAGCCCTGCAAAAACGGCTGAACCGATCCAGATGCCGTTCGGGTTGCTGACTGGGGTTGGCCCAAGGAACCATGCACTAGATGGGGATGCAGATTCCCCCAGGCGAAGGGGCAATTTATTTCGGGGAAAGGTGGCATCCCATTGTAAGCAGAGATTGTTGCACCAACAGATCAGCATGACGTGTCAAGTTGCCTCAGCCAATCACAGGCTCGCAGCACATGCCTAAAAATAACACACGCTATTGCATGCTCGGTAAGGTATCAACATTGTGCAATTTGTGCCGACATATTTCCATGAAGTGCAAATTTTCTAATGTCAAAACCATTTAAACAAAACGGCTGCAAACGATTGAAGATTTGTACCCGCGGGCGATGTGGCCTGTCGTCAGATTACTTTGACCATTTATTATTATTATAAATGTAGTTACTCACATGTGTTATCTTTTGCCAGAGTTAAGTCTAAAATGGCAGTAGCACAAAAACGTTTGTGCCTAATTACGAAACTAATGAATTTCATTAAAGCATGACTACAATCTATGCTTCTGTACTTAACTCAACTTACATGTTGCTGCTGCTGGGCAGGTTGTGCGGCCTGGATGACTTGTATCTAACAGAACAATCAATCAATCAATCAACCAAAAATGGCGAGCTCTTGGTAGCTAATAATGACCTACAAATGTTCAGTGTCACTATCTCAAAAAACAACTTCATGCACATGCCAAACAAAAAAAACCACCAAAAACCGTAAACAGCGACCTCCAGTCTGCAGAACGGGCTGGATGGCCGGCTACAACACAGTCATAGACCGGAAAACCCATGGTATACTCTTTCAGTGTGGCTGGTATATACTGTCACCCGGGCAGTGCAAAAACCACCGAACAACTGTGATTTGTGCCTAATTTTGAATTTAGAGGCCCCTGTACCCACCCCTTCCCCAATCAGGGTCAAGTGAACCGATAGTGTACTATTTCAAGCCAAATTTCACATTAATCAGTGTACACACTGTTACATATAATTATACAACCATGCAAATTTGACCATTTTAAAATTATCAGGGGCCCCTGTACTCACCCCTTGAAAAAAATAAACACATCAGAGCATAAATAATTTCTGTGCCTTTTCTGATGCCAACCAGAGATCTGACCCCCGAGGGAAGAGGCATCACCCATTCATGTCATCATGTCAGCACTCCAATATAAGAGATATTATATACCGATAAAATATACTGCTGCTTTCATTTAACGGCCGTTTTTTTCAGGTGAACGTGACTCACCTGGTGACCCTTGGGTCCTCTGCCTCCATATGTTCAAGGTGGTACCTTCTGGGAATTAGTGAAATGGGTTTTTACAGGCTGGATATCCTTCCTGTGACCCAACCATCAGTGTCAAAGAACTGATGTCAACACAAAGCACTAACCCTAACCAGTGGTCTGGCCTCATCCTTTGTTCATTGTTGTCGTTATATTCTAACCCTAACCAGTGACGTGGCCTCATCCTTTCTTCATTCACAACTTCATTCACGCCTGATGGAAGGGCTGTTGCTCTCTCGAGGCAAGTTCTCCGATGCCGTACAGGGCATGTGCACAGCAAAACTCTGCTCCAACAAAATTTCCAGTCTTATGGCCATTAAACTAGTCAGCCTGTCTTATCCAGCACCACTAATTAAGAAATGCAGTGTTGGATAACATAGGATGACCAGCATAATGGCGGTAAATCGGTTGTTGTTGTTGTTGTCGTAATATTAATACATATTAATAGATAATAAGTGCCACTACGTACAAATTGCCATAACTGACTGAATTAAGTACCTGCTGCATCTGGCCTCCCTGGCCTGGAATTTGAAACGTCTGTGTTTGTGGCATTTGTTGCACTACTAACTGACCACCCTGACCAAGTTGCAAAATCTATACATTAGTGACAAACAAATAACAATTTAATGCCTTATTAAAGTGACTGAAAAACAAATGCCAATTATAGAAATCTGCAGTTGTATAAGCATTGCAACCCCACGCCAGGCATGTAAGTTCCCAAAGGTTAGGGTTAGGATTTGACCTTTGACCTCAGGGTCAGTGTACGCTGAGTTCCTACCATGGACTATATGTCTACCAACTTTGGTGCTGATAGCTCAAGCCATTTTCCTTTTAGAGTGCGGACAAACAGACAAACACGACTAAATGCCCTACCCCACGCCGGCGGCTACACAGCTGGCGTGGGTAACAACATATCAACAAAGAAGAAAAAACACAGTTACTACATAACAACCAAAATTGCTACATTATTCACTTACAATCTACATTCATTCATTCAACCACATTATTAGTTGCAAGTTTTTCCTTATTACTGGTGTTGTGGTCATGGAGGTCAACACTTCATTACATCACTACCCGCCAGCATGGGGTAAAGCATGCAGTCGCATCTGTCTGTTTGTCCGCACTCTAAAAAACATTTTAAAAATTAGCCCCATACGGGGACTGACGGTCGACTCTTTGCAACTGACGTTTCTGCCAACTTCAAAGTCACGTGAAACAAACACTAGGCCAAATATCAAAAATCCGGCCCTACCAAATTTAGATATTGTGCCCTAATTTAAGAATCCGTGGTTAGTTGCCAGCTCCTGCTGTAAATGGTGGAGCAGACAGCTTTTGAAAACGGTCGGATTTCCCACTTTGAAGTGCTCGTGACCTCGACCTTGACCTTGGATCAGGTCATACTGCATATCATCATGCATCACTCATCGACAGTCTACCTACATGCCAAATTTCATTGAAATCCAATAAACTTTTTGTCGACGGATGGACGGACGTATACGTATGTATGCACATACGTAAAGTACGTAGTACGCATGCATGGATGGACATTTGAGACTGGCTTTATTAGATTGACTCTGTCAAAGAGTCCAACTAAAATGGCTTCAGCTATCAGCACCAAAGTCGGTAGACACATAGTGTATGGCAGGACCTCAGCATGCACTGACCCTGAGGTCAAAAGATCAAAGGTCAAATCCTGACCCTAACCCTCCGGCATGGGTCTGCATGTCAATACGACTGCACATTTCTCTATAGTTTGGACTGTGTTGCTGTTGAAGACATTTTGAAATTTGAAGTAGTACATGTATGACAAACATTGTGACTTACCTATGGTAATTCAAGTCTGATTCACGTTAACTGGCCAGCTGGCTGTTTATTGTAGTGGGTGTCATTGGATTATATAAATCTCCATGTGTATAAACTATAAATACAGGCTCGAAGAACAAAATTACAGACTCGAAGAGCCTATATTGTAAATACTCTATGGGGCAAAAACGATCTTCACGTGTTCTGCAGTAATTCCTCTGAAAGTGAACCGATTTGGATGAAATGTGGAACAGTGTGGGCCAAATGTGGGGGTCTGGCCCCGGCAGATTTTGGGCACAATCCGCGCAGTAGCGACAGTTTCAGAATGATCGTTTTCAAAAAACGCAAAAATTTCCAGGTCTTGTGACTTCAGGCCGTCATAACTCCGCAATGACTACAAATGCAGAAACTCATGGCTAAATGGTCCCCTTATGAAATGTCTAGTTTCCATTTTTATCTGCCCCATAGCTATAGCATATAGCATGGAACAGATAATAAAATCGTTTTGCGTCTGTCCGTGTG
>Ga0209780_1005086_pt1 | contig 10302 bp, 4 predicted proteins | sample WorMetexBAHAMAS2_FD_187384 | JGI IMG/M metagenome (GOLD analysis project Ga0209780, IMG submission 187384) | Marine gutless worms symbiont microbial communities from Max Planck institute for Marine Microbiology, Germany - Inanidrilus exumae... | ecosystem: Host-associated > Annelida > Digestive... | reverse complement strand
TCGCTGGCCTTCCTTCACTGGGTAGAGATGGCTCTCCACCCTTGACCTTTTGTCTCTGATATAGCCATATTTGTGCTGAAAGGGGACGTTAAACTCGAACTAACTAACTAACTCATGCAGATAGCGTGTTTGCATCGCACGGTTGTATTATTATTATTATTATTATCCACCCATGCCGATAGGCAAGGTGTTGATATATCGGTTAATGTTTGTGTGTTTGTTTGTTTGTTTGTTTGTTTGTTTGTACGGTTACGGATTTCTCCACCGAAGATAAAGAAAAAAAAGCTAGCGGCGTCAAATTTTGCCCAGCTGTTTATCGGCGTCCCAGGCAGGGAATCTCCCATTCTTGTGAACTTTGCTTCCCCGGAAGCCCAAAATCGGACGAAACGGCCAGCGCGCGGGCCACGCACACCGCTGCAGTATATCGCGCGAAGTAGGATCGGCATGTGTGGATAGAGGTCAGTCCCCTCCTCTGACGTACTTATTATTATTATTATTATTATTACGTTCTTTCGTGTTAGTTGCATACTTGCAATCATGTTCAGTTTGGTTGTGATTGGTACGTCGTGATGTAATTGATAAAACTGATAGGGAATATTCACTAGCCCCTAATCATCACCTAATTACACTCTGGAGGTCAAGGTCACAGCAGCCGCCCCGTCGAGGTTAATTGTCTAATGTTTAATGTTTATAGCGAGTTTCACTAAAAAGTGAATCAGTAGCGGGATAGCATACAGGGTGGGCCAAAAAGTGATACCTCTCGTACATTACATTACATTGTACGAGAGGTATCACTTTTTTGGCCCACCCTGTATGTCTATGACGCAATGACGAACTTTATGGGCTCTCATGAACTACGTGAGCAATCTCGATGAAACTTATAAGGAATAACCACTAGCATACCCCTGCTGATGACGTGGTTAGATTTTGGAAGTCAAAGGTCAAGGTCGCCTGATTATGTTGTGGCGAAGACATCCACGTCGATGCTCGGGCGTCGAAGCCCATATTCTATTTCAGACTTGGTGGAGGTTTGCACTGTTTGAGTGCTTTCTAGTTACGTGTAAAGTGCTGTGAAGCGTCTCGATCCAAGTCGAGCTGTCGAACTGATGGATTTGACTGTGAACAGTTTTGAGTGACGTCGTTCTTTTGTACCAATGATGAAGCATGAAGATGATGATTGTAGGCCTAACTAACACAGTAGGCCCCACCAGTCCTGTGGTAGGATATAGTTTCGACACAATCCAGATCCAGTTTGTTACGCGCATTATTTATCTGTTATTCGCCAGATGGAGCCACCGAGCCACGGCGATTGTATGCGTGCGCATCGTTGCTACGTGAAAGCTGCGCGTAAAAGTAGTTAGTAATTCATAGTTACGCTACTATGAAGAGTAGATAGTAGGCCCCTAACTACAGTTTCAGAGTGGACTAAAGACAATATTGTTTCGTTTGGCCTACGGCGCTTTAGTGACTGTTTAGGCCGTTAGATTAGCGCCCATTAAATTGTCTTACTTACTTACTTACTTTTTAGCAAAAATGACTGTTATACTATCAAGTTAACAAGTAACAACGCTACCATGGTACTGTGCTTACTTACTTAATTAACTGAAATTGAACTCCAGCTAAGACTATTCTACTGACAACAAATGTTAATGCTGACTGAATGTAAATGGTGTTTAAACAGTTGAAACCAGTAACGACTTAAAGATTAACGCATTAACAGAAGTAGTTAATAACTACTTTTTACTATATAGTTAACTATAATAGTGTAAAGACGTTCAAAATAGTTATAGGCCTACCCATCACTGATAGGTCTACTCTCCGCCAACTCGCATGTTTATCATTATTCCCTGTTTTTCGTCCAAAACTAAGGAAACTACCTTTGACGTTAGAGTGAGTACCCGTTGTTAGATACCGGCTAGCCAATTAAAGCAGATGTGTTTGATCCAGTTTCACATAAAGATGTCCAAATATGGCAGTGGATCAACCAAATCCGACCGGGTAATCTATGAAAAACGGCCCTATTGTTGATTGCGTAGCTTTAAGCCGAGTCCACACTAGCAACAACGTCGAAGCAACGTTGTAGCATTCAACAATGCTACTTTTCAGCACACTTTTGATAGTGTGGACGGGGTTTTAGACGCGGTTTTCCAGTTGTGGTTGCATGTTGGCCTACTACAATTAGACTACTGGTAAATTTGACCGCTGTGTATGCTGGATCCGCAGCCGACGCCGATTTTACGCTGTTTACGCGCTGTTGCTCGTCGCTTGTGGATGCGACAACACAGTTGTTGGTGTTCACGCCATTAAGTGTACTGCTAACTATGACGCAATATCAAACAGTATGGACTATGGAGTTGGTATATACTCTCGTCCATGATGAATGGGCTTAGGCTTACATTTTGTACAGCGAATAGGACGCGCCCCGTTCCTCTGTAGCAGTCCACCAATGCATCGTTATGCATCCTCTAAATGAGCCTAGCTGCTGGCAGTTTTGTTTATCTCTACGTCGTGGTCCATAAAACACGCTACTTTGTTTTTGACTATTAACTCCCTCAATTCTTGGTGGTTTTTTGACACTTTTTCTACCCGTTGAAACAGGAATGGACACTCTACTACAAAACGGCTATAAAACTTACAAGTATAGTTCACCTTAGCTGTGTCTTCAATTGCGGCAACGTTATCTGCAGTTCGGGATGACCGTGACAGACCGCTTCCTGCAGTGCGTTTGAAAAATCTGTTCTCGCACATCTATAGTTTGACGGAACTGTTTGTGCGCAACTGTCGCAGAAAGTCGTCAAATCAAATGTTTATTTTTTCGGTTTTTGTTAGGGAATTCGTAATTCCGTGATGAGTCTTCTGGCAGAAAATCTCGTACATTGCTGCAGGTTTTGATCAAAATTTTGTCTTCAGAACTCGACATGTTTGATTTCATTGTATTATTATTATTACGCACGAAGTAACTCGACAAAGTAAACATTGAAGCGTGACGCAATTGTGACGTCATCAAGCCGTTAAACAAAGAAATTATGGAGTATTTTTTTTCGTTCTTCGTTCTTCGGTGAGTATCCAGCAATGGGTATGAAGCTCTTTACCGCTGGAGCGTCGTGAATTCTGTTTCCGTTGGTACAAAAAGTGTAAAAAAAAAATCCACCAAGAACTGCGGGACTTGTAGTCAAAAATATAGTGGCACGTATTTTTATGGGCCACGGTGTATAAACGGTTAATTAAAATGAATGCCGAATAATAGTTTACAGGCGAGGTATATGTGCGCGCGCTATAGCATAAAACGCGAGCTGTACGACACAGTTTGGGAGTAGAGAAAATTCTTACATTACTCTGCATTTAGGCCCATGGTTGCCGTGTTGTGTCGTTATCAGATTTACTGTAAATATGTAAACGAACGAACGTTTTCCTGTATGAATGGACCGTTGTAAATATTACTGTTACTACACCGTCTGCTGCCTGTTCTTCAGGCTTCTATGCTCGGTTATCTGCATCGTGATAATGTATAGGTATTGCGTATCGCTAATGGTGCGATTTTTCTATCCGGCTATATACGATGTATGATATAATGATTGTCATATTGTGCAGTTGCGCGTCGGTTCGTTCATTCGTACGTTTGTTGTCGTTTATTTTTCCCATTAAAAGATGCTCCTCTTATTGTCCGCGTTACAACGTACGTTTACACGGTTCTCGATTTTAATGAACTCCTTTCGACTTTTGCCGCAAGCACGGTATACAGGGTGGGCCAAAACGTGACCATATTGCGGAGACAGTTAGTTAGTTGGAGTTTAACGTCCCTTTTCAGCACAAATATAGCTACCGGGTATATCAAAGACGAAAGGTCAGGGTTGGAGAGCTATCCCTACCCACCATCTTTTTCAATCTGGCTGTTAATGACACTAAATATGCAAGAAAAACAGTGGTTTTAGCGGGATTTGGTTTTTTAAAGAAGAGTATGTAATCAGATTGTTTTTGCCGTTATACTATTAAATATTCTATGTTACACTGGCAGAAACCACGACGAGTCAATATGGTCTATTACAGTGCGTAAATGACTCCTGTTTAGAAATCATTACCACTATTTGAAAAGATGTTAAAGTCCACTCCTAGACTAGTATTTAGCAGCAAATTTCTTCAGTATTTTTGTAGCAAACCTGTATTTGCTCTACTCCCAAGTTTTTAATTAGAGTTTTATTATCTTTACTTATTTTTCAAGTGTCTCAGCTTGGCGTCAAGTATGACATCATACGTAGAATATTTAATTGATAGAATATTTAATAATAGTCTAATCTTATATTTGTGTGATACTACGTGTCAGTGTCACAGTCAAATCTGACACATATTTTCAGACAGTTTGATCAGAAACAGTAGGGTGTCACTTTTTGACCCACTCTGTACAATCGTAATTCTATCGGTCTGTCGGCTTGGTGCAGCTGCTTTGCGGAGGTCGTTAGTTAGTTAGAGTTTAACGTCCCTTTTCAGCACAAATATGGCTACATCAGAGACGAAAGGTCAGGGGTGGAGAACTACCCCAACCCAGTAAAGGAAGGCCATCAGTATATTAACCCCAATCCTGACTGCCTTTTCGTCCAGCAGCCACTCAAAAAGGGAAAGGGATTGAGAGGCTTAGTTGAGTTATTACGCTAGAGCCTAGCGCCTACAACAGGGGGAGACAACTATCACACCGCAAGTCAAAACTAAATTCAACACTACAAAAACAAGCATGCATGTTTAACTAAAAATGCATATAACACAAAATCAACACACACACAAACTAAAGCCGGGTTTAGTCGCTTCCTACGACATCCGGCCTGGAAACGGAGTTGGAGTATTCTGTTAGAATAGGAAGGGATGGAAAAGCAAGAAAATAGATGAAGCGAATAAGAAAGGAAAAACAGTACAAGTAAAAGACACTAAAAGATGGGGAAGTGAAGGGATAAGGGGGATTGCCCCGGGCCCGCACGGGGCGCTTTGCACTGCCGATACAAGTGACATCTATCGTTAATAAGATTGGTGCAGGCTAGGGTCAAGAGGAAGACTCATGATGGTCATTAAGACTTGCTGTCTCTGGCGAGTGGGCGGGATTTTGTACTTGGGTCCTGTCAGAGAACGATCGAGATACAGGGTGGACTGACTCATACTAGACTAACCAAGTTTCAGAGGGCATGTAAACCAAGCATAATAGAGCTACACTGTGTCCCCAAAAATCTGCTCACTTTTTATTTTGCGAATAAGTATGTTATGAGTTAACCGATTTTAATGATTTTTGGTATGTGAAATCCTGAGAAAATTTGAAATCGAAAAATTTCCCACGGTAAAGTGGGTATAGCTGAGTGCTGAGGTGGTAAAATTTATAAGATTTTGGTGTCAACATCAACAACAGCCGCACCTATGCGTCACATGAATCGGTTATCAAAGTAAAGCCCGTTCACCAGTGGCGTAACTTTGGTCTGAAAAGCTCTATGTGTACTTATAAAGTGGATGGTCCGTTTCCCCACTCCAAAAAGTGGGGGTCCGCCCCTCCCGTCCCCTGAAATTACGCCTATGCCGTTCACGTCGCCGCAACAGATATGAAATGAACTCATCTGACAGTTCGCAGTTCTGACCATGTTCCAAACAGTCGCTGCGATGTAAAGAGGTCTTGAGTTGGAAATACTGCTCTTGAAAGGCTGCAAAAGAACAGGAACATACTGGACATTAAAATTCATAGTTACCGCTTTAGAAATCCGTTGACAGATATAATGTCTGATATAATACAATGTACGTTCTTATTCAGATAATAACAAGAAGTTGGCCTATAATAGAAAGCATCGTATAGGCCGAGGTCTTTCAAGTAGTTTGCCTAGAATGCGTTACTGTGGTTATGAAGCAAAACTGTCGGCTAAAAGTATCTACAAAAGTATCTACAAATTTAGTTGAGCGGCTCTCCAGTGTTCTGCAAACGTGTCATCCTCCTCTAGAGTGGAACCTACTTGCACTGCAGCCACATACGAGAGGACTTCAACCCTCCAGACATACCATTCCACACGAAGTCTTGGCTACTGCCGAGGACCGCATTCACGGCGCAGTGGGCGCACTTTCTGTACCAGAATCCACCGCCGCTATACATCGCGCAGTTGGCTGAGTAGAGGTCGTTGTCACGGTCGTACGTGGTGAACATCATACCATTCTGGTAGATGAGTGCATCGCTGCCAGCGTTACCCGAGTAACCAGCCACGTGCAGTGTGTAGTTGGATCGATGCGACAGTACTATGAACGTACTGTACTCGGCATAGTACCATTTGCTGTTGCTACGTGACTGCAAGTCGAACTTCAACTTGTACGGGCCGTTGAGTGTCAGCTGACTGAGCAGTTCGTTGCCCAGCCAGTAGTTGCCTCTGGAGTCGTTGAATCCGACAGTGAACTCCGCCCACGAACGATTGAAGAAGTTGGACCCGTCAACGTTCTGCTGGATCAGCAAAGGAACGCAGTTGGCTACAGAGCAGTCATTAACATCAGCAAATTACAGGTCAGCTGCATGAACTGTTGACAACAGTATTTTGCAGAAACAATATATCTGGCAGCTGACAGGCCAGCTGTTAGATTTGCTGCTTTTCACACTGGCCGCGTCTAGCGCAAAGCGTAGTGTAACGGTGTGGCGTCCGTCCGTCTGTCCGTCTGTTTGTACCGTCGGCAAAATCACCGTGACTCACCAGGGGGCAGCATGCGACGTGGTCAGCGAACATTTCGGCTCGACAATAAGGAGGAGCGACATCACAGTGTAGCACGGTAGTCCTTACACTGTTGTAAGGGCGACCAACTATTTCCTATGGAGAATGAAAAAATTGGGGGTATCAGAACTCCAAAACCCCTGGACCGATTGTCACAAAGTTTGGCATAGATGATGACGTCGGCGATATGACCTAGCACGTCAAAATTCAAACCGATCGCCTCAGCGGGGGCGTCCGGGCAAACGGGTGAAATATCATTCTCGCGTGGTTTTTAGTTTTTTTTGTTTGTGACCCCCTATATTTGCTCGCGTCCCAAGATCAAACCGGAGAACCGATTTTTACAATGTTTGATTTATAGGATGTCAATTGTCAATCCCGGGTTATTGTATTCCTAGAGGGATAAAACTATAAAACTATAAACAGTTTCCGATTTCCCCAATTTTTGCTCCACAAACACCCACAAAGGGACTGAATAGGCAATTTCGGCCGGGGCTCCACCCCGGACCCGCTAGGAAAGATTACGGGGCTGGGAAGAGGGATACCCTCCCCATTTCACACCCCCTCGACAGCCTTCGGCGACCAGGCTCAGTGCCGAAGCCACCGAGAAACAGGCACTGGAGGTGCCCCCTAAACCGAATTTCTGGATCCGCCCTGAACTTTTGGTAAACGTCAGAACGCCTGTACAAAACTCCCAACTCCACTGGTTAGGTTAACCACAACCCTAACCCCCAACCTTAACCGTAGGGTTAATCCTAACCCATATCCTAGGGTTAACCCTAACCCCTAACCGTAACCGTATGGTTAGCCCTAACCCTAACCACTAACCCAAACCCCATGGTTAGCCCCTAACCCTAATCCTTAATCCTAGTTCCAGAATTTGGGTCCGGCGTTTGGAGGATTACCGAACTTTTAAACCATGAATCTACTTAACGTTATTTAATTAGTTCAAAGTAGACAATGGCAAGTAATTTATCAAAGGACATGAATTAATAACGGGAAATCGAACACCTTTGCTGGTTGTTTAAATTTTTAAAAATTAAATTTCGTCGCCTTTTCCCTCCGACCGCTGAGATTTCCTTTTGGTTTCTGAAACCGTCATTTATTGGAAAATGTATATTAACCATAGGGCTACACTACTAAATGTGCTAGTATGCTCTTTATCGTGAAAATAAGAGCAAGTGAAACGACGTACACAGAAGTGCCGAGACGAGAGTTTGTTTTGACGGTTCCATGGCGTAGCACTCAAGCGGGTTTGACGCAAGCAGTGTTTTCACGTCCCTGATCTCCTTGGCATTCTCGTGCTGTCGTGATGCTATCGTTTTGAACATATCCGCCACCTAACATGTTTTAAAAGCATCCATGGTTTTAATCGTCTTAGATCTGAGGATTTTTTACTGTTCGTGGCGAGCAAATCATACTCGTGGTCATCCATTCAAATTGCGTATGCAACACTATAGAATTGATGCTAGAAAGTATTTCTTTAGTTCATCTGGAACCAACTGCCGGCCGAGATTTTTAATGTGGCCACTGTCCCTGCGTTTGCCGCAAAGCTTCGCTCATGTGATTTAAGTCGATATTTGTTATAGGCGGTGTACGAGGTATATCTGTATACATTTCTTTTTTAATTTTTATGTATAGACTTAAGTGCACGCGTACCAGTCTATACTTTCACATGCATTTACTTTTACTGTTTGGCATAGGCCCTATATTGCACGTCCTATGTCTGTGTGATGTGTAAATTGTAATACAATAGAATACAATACAATACACCTCCATCGACGGAGAAGAGCTGTGACATGACCAGCTCTCGTCCACCGTCGGCTGCGCATCTGCCTCAAACGACAACAGAATTATTGACAGACAAATCACAGTCAACACGACAGAAATGCAGTACGACTCGGGCATGTTGATGGCACTGTAACTTCCTCTACTGGTCGTGTCAGACTGCTAGCTCTGCCGTTTTATTACATGTACACTACAGGCGTATAGCGATGTAGGCGAGCAGGCCTATCAACTTCCTGATGATGACAGAGATAATAAGCCGAGCCGATAGATTAACCGTAAAATACAACCCATCTGTCTCGAGAAGTGATGGTTCAAATTTTTAGTCAGAAGTAATCTACGGTTATTTAATAGGTAGTCGACTAGCATGCATGGAAGACAATTAGACTTTTTAAAAATAATGTTAACTTCGAAGTTCGATCTGGCTAAGTTTTCTGACAAACTCCAGTTTATCAATCAATCAATCAATCAATCAACTAAGTCGAGATTAAGGCGCCGTAAATGAGACAAAAGCATAACAAGGGCGCCGAACAGGAAAATAAAAACAAAGCACACAAAACACCCCAAAACATGACAGAAAACGGGAAAGATTTCAAGTTCTTTGACAAGACGTCCATGGAGTAGATATGTCTTATGTGCGGTGAACAGGAGAATAAAAACATAAAACACACTCAAAAACATGACAGATAAAATGCACAGGAAAACAGGAAAAATTTCAAGTTCTTTGAGAAGACGTCCATGGAGGATATATGTCTTATGGGCGGTGTAAGGTTGTTCCAAGCTCGAGGCACTGCGATGGAGAATGCGTAGTGGCCGAGTGTCGAGTGAGTACATGGCACAGCGATGGACAGCGACTGTGCCGAACTCAGACCAGCTCTGTTGCTTGCGATGGAAGTCGGGACGACGAGTTCGGCGAGATAAGATGGTGCTTATCCATAGGGACAGCGGTGGACTAGCGTGCAGAGCTTGTACTGCACACGCTGTCAGATGGGCTACCAGTGACGACGCCTTAGCAAGGGTGTGACATGACAGACAGCGACTTGATGAGTTGGAAACGAGTCACACAGCAGCGTTGAGCACTGACTGCAGACGTTGAAGATCACGGGCTGTAAGACCTGCAAACACGACGTTACAGTAGTCCAACCGGCTGTGCACAAAACAAGTGTGTGTCGAGTGCATGCGACGGCAGAGACCGCTTGATGGATCGTATCTGTCGCAGTGCACTGAAACACATTGATGTAAAAAACGTTTTTTACGTTTTTTACTTTGGTCACGTTTTTTACGTTTTTAACGTTTTTTTATTTTGTCAACGTTTTTTGTTATTAAAAACGTTGGCAAAATAGGCGTGCATGTAAGCGAAAGAACGGCAACGAAATAATACAGTTTTATAATACAATACATTTTTCATTTTTCCCGTAAGTTACGGGAGTGTAAAATTGAGTGGGCTGCAAATACTGAAGTACTGCATTCAGCAGGAATTTTTGGTTTTCTCAATGTTGACGAAAAAGAAAACAGCTGCAAAATTTTGTTGTGTAGTTCGATGCACTTCTGTTAGGCCTTAGACACTGGGGGTTAAACGCAAGCTAGTATGGGTAACGTTTTTTTATTCAACGTTTACAAACGTTTTTTTATTTTTGTCATTCACGTTTTTTTACGTTTACAAACGTTTTTTATTGTTATTTGAACGTTTTTAGCAAACGTCAACGTATTACGTTACGTTTGCTATATGCTATGAGCCGTCCGTCTGTCGTCTGTCTGTCTGTTGTCTGTCTGTCTGTCTGTCTGTGACGTTGGTGCACCCTACTCA
>Ga0209780_1005085_pt1 | contig 10302 bp, 7 predicted proteins | sample WorMetexBAHAMAS2_FD_187384 | JGI IMG/M metagenome (GOLD analysis project Ga0209780, IMG submission 187384) | Marine gutless worms symbiont microbial communities from Max Planck institute for Marine Microbiology, Germany - Inanidrilus exumae... | ecosystem: Host-associated > Annelida > Digestive... | reverse complement strand
CAGACGACAGACAGACGACAGACGGACGGCCGATAGCATATAGCGAACGTGAACGCGAGTTCACGTCCGCTAAAAAAGGCTTCCCGTACTCGTTACCGAGCGTTGGGCCTAAAGCTGATCCTGGTGTTCAGGCAGTCAGCCCGCAGGTGATCCATCCGGCGGTAGCCTGCCACTACTTTCCACCAAGCCTGCGGTGAAAGCTATATGGATATGGATAAAACTGAAAACAAAATCGCTGATATACACGTTGTTACTCCAAATTAAACCGATGAGCTTGTTTCGGTTTATTTCAATCGTTGTTGAGGCACAAAAATGCAGCAACCTTTCGAATATGGCGTTGAATTCCGTGCAGTCCATACAGCCGCAAAACGAACCACAGCTTCAGCGAACGAAAGCGACGTCCAAGTGAAATGCCAAGATGCTGTAAAACGGACAAGCATTAAATTTATACACAGCCAAAGAAAGCCGGGCTTGGGTGTCCCATACGCCATACTAAAGCCTCCCTCGCATCCAAACACAGCTCATATACATCAACTCTCTGGATACTGCAAAATTTTCAAGGTAAACGCAATGCTATATGTATATTCCTAAGCACTGTAGCTGAAAGTGCTGATCGCCAGTTTTCCAAGCTGACAGCACGCAGGTGATGTTAGTCCTAAACCCCACAGTAGGCTACCATTACTTTCTGTCAGGCCCACGGTTACCTTCCCAGCTTCAGAGCATCACCATCCTTGGCCACTACCAACTTATACTGCTTGATGAACAAAAGCATGAGTGTGTGAACGACTTGCCTATGGTCGCTGTGTGACTGCAAAATAAAGCAAGCAAGTAAGTAAGTAAGTAAGTAAGTAAGTAAGTAAGTAAGTAAGTTTATTAATGTTGTGACACAAGACAATGCTAGATTCAATAAACATATGGCCTAAGTTCGAGACAGAGAACACAAAATACACTCAGCACATATAGGAAACAAATACAACTACCGGTATGTAACGTACAAAAAACAAATCAATTAAAATAATCAATGAATTCTGTGACTAAAAAGGAACCATTAGAAACAAAAAGACCACGAGATGACATGAACAGTTCTAGTTGCCGCCAGTATATGAATTATTAAAGAGGGCGTATTGATGCAAATATTAGCAGTTTCGAGACAGGCTTTGCTAGTCATTAGCTAATCAGACTATGCAATTATGTATTGGAGTAACTGAAAATAAAATAAGAAAATGAACAACGCAATGTACCCGATAGTCGAGAATTTTGTCCTGGTGATCATGTTTCAGGAACAACGGATCAACGTGAAATGCATTCATAAAGTAATCGTTATTCTTAAACCTCACAAGCCAAGAACAACACTCATCATTATATCTGGCAAGCAGCAATTGTCTCCGGTAATTACGGTCAAATTCCATAAGAGAACAGTAATCTTATAACTTCTGTTGAATGGTTTGAAAGTCCAAAGGTTCTGTCAATTGCGAAAATTTTGTCCTGGTGATCATGTTTCAGGAACAATGGATCAACGTGAAATGCATGGCAGTGAAACAATATGCCTCCGCCGATGGTCATTAAACAAATAAAGAAATAAATAAATACCAGTAAACAAAAAAATAAAGAAAGGGATAATTATTTATTTATTTATTTAAATACATAAATGAACAAAGAAATAAATACATAATTACATGGCACCATATGGTCATACTAATGCTGTTTTTCGTGGCCATTGTGGGATTCGCAAAATTCGTGAATTTGATCTACCACCATGAATTCTTGTGTTGTGTCATGAAATGTCATGAATTTGACTACTTTTATCCACTGGCGTCAAAATAACAGCATCAACTATAAAATACAGCATAGAAAAAATGATATAAATGCACACATCTTTATTTTATACAACTTTACATACAACATGCAATTCAATACAGAATCGATTAAAATGTACTGACTAAATTGACGTTACTCAGTTACTGACAATTTCGATTTATCTCTTGTTAACATTTTTTGACAAGTTTGTTATTAAAAGCGGCTCCTTTGTATTGCTATAATTGCTGTCACCAATTATCTGCGAATTTGGCATTTTTTCCACAAGTAGACCTTGAATTTTCAGATTTCGGCCGCAAACAATTCATAGCCCTAGTCATAACATCAGAGGCTGTAGCAGTCACAGTTCACAGAGTACACCGTCAAACCCTCGTACCTGCTCGAGAAATCAATCTCAAAACATGACCTCAACATGACTTATCCGACCAGACACAGAATTAAGCTTAAACTCGGTCTGTGCATTAACAGCATGCATTATGGACGTTTTACCACTACATAAGCGCTACAGAGACAGGCTATATACTTGAAATCACTTACCACATCGCTGAACAGTCAAAGTTCACCAGCATCAACTTGTGAGGGTTAAAGTTGAACGATTCCGCGAACTAACAGTAAATAAACAATAAATACATGTAACTGCTACACTGCTGGCTGTTTATAATGTTTATATTGTTACATTGGGTGGCGTGGTGGCACAACAGGTAGAGCGTTGACTTGCGATCAACAGGTCGTGGGTTCAATTCCTACTCCGGGCAAAAGTTGTGTAACAACCTTGGGCAAGTTGTTCACACCTATGTGCCTCTGTCACCAAGCAGTATAACCTGGCACCAGCTAAGGGGCGGTGATGCTCTGCGACTGGGAAGGTAACCGCAGGCCTGGCGAAAAGTAACGGTAGCCTACGGCCGGGTGGATGACTTATAGTCACCTGCGGACTGAATTCCTGTACACCGGAATCAGCTCTGGGCCCAACGCTCGGTAACAAGTATGGGAAGCCTTTACCTTTTTTATTGTTACAGCAATGCATGTGCAACACACACAAACTGACGACACACTATATTCCAAAGGAGGCGCAGTCAGGATGGGGTGATACTTTTGTACATTTTAGACCACCGGTTATATTTTTAAAAGGGATGAAGATATCCACATTTCAAACTTTGGTCCATGGCAAGTATCATATTAAGGATAACAAATTCCAGCAAAAGGTGTGAGGTCATGTGACCACTCTCCAATTTTTTAATGGGTCTTATCTCTGAGACGGGTGAAGATAAGCAATTCAAATTTGGTACACAGACAAATAACTGCAAATACTAGCTAAATGATGTTAAACAGCCACTAAATCCAGTGTTGTGCGGTCCTTCGGCGACCCCTGAGCTTCGGGTTTCATACACAACAGTTCTAACTTTGTGATCAATAATATTATCTGTCAGTAGTGTAACAGTTACTAAAATTTGATGTTGTAGAAAACTTAAAAGACAGTTCAGCGAAAACTCAGTTCCTAATGAAAATAGCAATGTACAGCGTGGCCCAAAGAACCGAAGTACTGGCCACTGTTTGTTTAAATGATGCCAAATAATTCACAAGGTAGTGTAGTTACATGAGTCTTAATTGAAAATTTGATGATGATTCTGACGGTGAAAGAATGTGAAAATCGGTCAGCATTCGGGTAAGTTATGAACAACAGTATACAATGACACTGACAGTCTGACACCTTTCCACTCCCAGTGACCAATGGTCGATTTTTGAGCCATCCTATATATTATGAGAAAACTGACTGACTTCAACGCCGTTCAACAGAGGACGAAACTCGGGACAGACAAATGCTGCGCCAGCATATGCCGCGTCTATGTGAAGCCAAATGTCGTGCTCAGAACCTGAAAATGTCAACATAAAATGTTCATGCCAAACTTCCTATTATTGTTGTGTGTTCTGCAGTACACATCGATCAAATTACCCTTTCCTTTTCTTGCACACGTTCGTCTATTTGTATTCATGAAGTTAGTTTATCATCAAATTAGCCAGATGTTTAATTAACAAGAAAACAAGACGAGTTTCTGTCACAAAACAATTTAGTTAAAAATTGATTTTGTAAATACTGTATAAAGGTAATGATTAAACTCACAGACTGGACCGATCTCGAGAAGTTTATCGAAGGCACACGTTGGCGTTGGGCCTAGCGTCCCTACACACTGCAGCAAAAAAAACAGCTCAACATCATTTTGCCTGCTGTTCTGTGAAATAACTAATACATGGTGGGTCACAAAGGTAATACAGAGTAAAGATGTTAAACAACCCTCGATTTGTATAGCACTTTATTGTGGATGTCTCCTCCTTGAGGCGCTCAAGTGTGGCACGTTTTAACGAGGAATCACAATTTTACCTGCCACATACTAAGGTTTTGCTTAAGAATATATGTCGCATTTATCACTGAAAATGAAACTATTTTTATCACACGTTAGCATAGCAGAGCTACACAGAGGGCAATACTGTTATAGCATTTGGTTGTCAGTTTGCTGGTATTGGGTTGAAATGACTGCAAGGATCAGCAGCGGATCAACATTACATGAGAGCATATAGACTAGTTTTTCTTCACCAAAGCTGTTAGTGAAATTTCAATAGGATTATCCCCAAACGGGGCAATAAATACAGACGAGGTGGGCAAATTTGGCAATTTTGACAAATATCTCGTCATATCTTAGAAACGTTACCAAATAGGGACATGATTAGTGTGAAATACCAATGAATGTGATCCAAAAATGGTACCATTAACAATTAGCTTGAGTGACTCTCACTACATAGAACACTCAACTTTCTAACTATTGGACAGGTGACGACAACAGACTTCAAATTTGGTAATTTTCTAACAGGTTCTAAATTTTCTAAACATTCACAACAATTACTGACAACATAACAGTGTCAAGAACTCAGAGCTTATATGACAACTTATCTCAATGTTAGTTCTGCTGAAGACAATGTAGACCAATGTGCAAGCTTCATTCAGACGTTTACAATGCAATTATGAGATGCATAAGAATCTCGAATATTCAATCTATATATCGTTGTTACTTTATGGTCTTTGCCTGTTGTTTGTGTAACACATGAACACCAGCTGTTCCACATATTGGTTACGGAAAAGTGACGATTATACGTACAAAGAATGGAATAAGTCCTTGTTCGACGTCAGACTGGATGGCTTGTGCCAGAGCGTCTCCTCTCAGTGACTCCTGGCTGTTAGTCGGCACACTGTGACAATGTACGGCGCCAAGCAAACAGGCCCGTTCCACCGACGAATGTGCCTACAGCAACGAACAGGTAATAAAGATACTACAGGTATGTTGTTCACCTGTTATATAGCTCGTTATTCTGGAAAGAGGTGTATGATAACGTGATTTTACGGTCACTGTATCATATTGTTTCTATTGCTTTTATTGCAATAGGTAGCACTTATGACATACAGTCATCTAATATCTCAAATGGGTGCAATCAAAGGCTTCATATGGAATTAATTCACCACGTTGGCTAGGCTACAGTTGCAGTGTCATCTTTTTACTCTCATGCTTAATCTGATACACGTATAATAGTATGCCTGCACCGTTTCTTCTGAGCTACTCGGTTTTTGATTTTTATTTTTTTCATTATTTTTCGTTTCTGGACCGTGCGCTAGATTAAGCTGGCCATCTCGTCAGCTTTTGAGCGCATGTAAATCTACTGTATCGTATCGTATGCTTTACAGATTGTGATAGTGTTTTTAGACGCTGTGTTGCTATATGACGTAATAAAACATATAACAAGATCATCTGCGTTAACGGTTGTCGAAACGCTATGCGTCCCAGTCCTCTGCAGTGGCGATGCACATATCAAGGAAGCTGTTCTATGTCGAATCTGTTTAGTACTGGTATGGGGACCGTTTGCTGGTATATGGTATTGGTATTTAACCAATCACCTGTCTCAACTCAGCCTGATCATGTCTTTGTTGGTAGGCGCAATGAGTACCTGTGAAGGTCTCGACCATGACTAGGGAAGAAACAGCGAGTTCTGCATAGCAGTAAACCCTGTTATCAGGACTGCTGGCATACTGACCTAGTTGGTTAAAGGCAGGGTGGGAATTAAGCTAAAAGAACTAGGGGGTCCGCTGCCCCCAAAGTCAACATAGATGACAAAATTGGAGGTTGAATACACGAACTAGGGTGCTGAACCCCCAACCCCCGGTAATTTCCACACTGGTTAAAGGCAATGGCTGCTAACTAAGCTGGCCATCCGGTCGACGTCGATCATATGCTAGCTAAATTAAGTTTAGCAATCACAGGCTCAAAGCTCCACAAATGGGATGAGCTAGTAGTAGTAAGTTTACTGAGATCTTGTAGCCATAAGGCTAGCTTGGTTACAATGATACACAATATAAAAATGCAAAATAAAATACTACTAATATGAAGTTCATAAAAACGCAGTATGTACAACATACACACAAAATAAAATGGCGTTATTACAAACATGCAAACATGCTATGAGTAATCCCCATAAAAGACTACATAGTCTCTGAAAAATTAGCCAAGAATTAAGTGGAAAATAATGAGTTTTCTTGCAGAATACAAACACATGCAAAAATGGCCAGTCGTAAAAGAGAAACGTCTCAAATAGAGCCAAGAACTTATGTACTGTTTATGTCTGAATTGTACAATAAATGCAAAATCGTTAAAAACTATTAGTAATTAAAGAAATATGTTCTTGGCTGCTATCATGATCGGATGGACGTTTTATCTAGTTATCTGTGTTATCTTCAGATACCTGATCTGAGCAGTAGGCAACCAACTTAGACAGAATGTGACCATCACACGTTGTTTTGTCATTCTTCTTGGCGGCCGAAACAGCCCTGCTTCTAGCAGCAAGTAGGGCTATCAAAGTCGCCTCGCTGGCGCTGCCCTACAATGAGCACAAAAACAACAAACTAGAAGCGCATTAGAGGTGTTCACGTAATTGTGCTTTACAAATTGACATTTACTTACTTACTTACTTACTTACTTAAAGGGCACACGGTAGAGTGCATACCTATGCCCGCGCTACACTGAAATCAGTAGAATGTCATTACTGGCAAGCAGCAGTTGCACTTGTGATAACTGAGTGATAAGTGAGGTAGGTAAAGTAAAGTAAACATTGTACAGCAGTTTAGCATCAACTTAGCTATCACTGCTACGGAAAACTCACATGCCACATGGGATCACACATTGTTAACTGCCACCCGACAAAGGCGAGAATACCGCCTTTACCCCCAGCTGAAGCAGGTACTCGATTTAGCGACCATGGAGGGATGCAAGGCTGAGTTGACCTATGTTACGTGAAAGCGGACCAGCCGGGAATTGAACCCGCGACCTGTAAATCGCAAGTCCAATGCCCTACCACTGAGCCACCATGCAAGGTAATATTGCACTGACCGTTGTACCAGTACAGCCGCAGACATGTGAAACCAAGCAGTCATAGTATGACAGAACACGGCCGACTGGTATCCAGAATAGATTCTGAATCACTTCAAATCACTTAAGCGCATAGTGACTCTTTTGAATTTATATGCGCTATACAAATAACTCTTATGTATGTATGTATGTGAATGTAAATATGTAATAAACTCTTCTCTACTACACAGACTACATATTCTCCAAATTTCCTGAAAGTCTGTCCATACATTTTTACTTATTCTGCTGACAGACAAACAGAGGTCAAAACAGTGCCTCTGCCAAAGGAAAAGGTAACAATTGCTGTTTGCATAAAGTGTCAAGTTCATTCAAATAAAGAACTTGCAGAACAACAAATAAAATGCTAAAACAGTATAGCCACATGATAATGAGTGAAACAACCAAATTTGTTTTCCTGATATAGAAATGCCAACAGCAGGACAGTGACCAAAGCTAGGTCTTTTGTATTTCGTCAATATTTAGTGTAACAACGATGCATTTCAGTTGCTACAATATCTTTAGTGATTGCTTTGCTGTGAATTCGTTTCTTAGTCCATTGCTGTAAAGTTTGATAATAGCTCAAAATCTGCAGAATTTACAGTTAAAATAACAACATAGTTTTGTGGCACGTCACTAAAATGTCTCTTTTGCTATAAATATAACTTTTGCTATAGGCGTACGAGTTACAACGTATTCATACTAATATGTAAGTGTGTGTTCTAAGCTTATATTGATGTTTATATCAGTATGTTGGTATCCTGGTAAGACATATACCATATGTATATGTATAATATGTATACCTGGATTACACCTCCGCCTTTTCCAGTGGACAAAAAGTCTTCAGGTAAGTCCAACAGTTTGGCTAGCCAGTCCATAACTATCATTTCCAACTCTGTACATGCCGGACTTGAAATCTGTCAACAGCACATAAAACATTCGATACATCTGATTGAGACAACAAAAAAAGCATGTGACTATAAACAATATTGTTAAATTTTTGTCATAACAGCTCAATAAACTCGATTGCTAAAAATTCAGGCCAACAAATATTAATTTAATCATACTTCATTGCAATCCCAATATCATGTAAGCAACAGCTCAGTTAAAATCTCAATACAAGCATATTAATGCTATTATAACAGCATTTATAAATTGCGTTTTAATGCACATTGAGTCTATTCATTTTCTCTACTACTGAAGATTAAGGGTTCATACTTTGTTACACTTTACTATAGCTACATATCATCTGCACCAAGCCGTCCAAAAATGTGTCAAAACATAAGATTAATCATATCTTGAAATAACTAAGCTAAGCATCGGATTTAAAGAAATTACTTTTATAAGATCTCATTAACAGCTCACAGATAGTGTTTACCATCGTCAAAGCAACATGTTTACTGACATTTCTTTAGTGTTGTTGTCATGAGCCTCATGGCCAAAGAGGCACAGCTTCAATGGGATTCAATTCAGTTCAATAAACTGGGATCTAGGACCTCCAGGGGCCCAAGCCTGTGGCCCAAATAACAACAGGACTCACTGAGCAAAAAACTGTGTACCTTGTACATGCTGGACTGATGCTGTTGGAATTTAAACTAAACAATGTATTGAAGGTCCCTACCATTCAGATGAAATTGCACGGCTCATCAAAGCATCACTGTGCCATCGAATATCAACAGCATCTGACAGAAAACTACGTTTTCTGGTAGATGTTTGTTTCAGGTAACGTGAAAGCTGGAACACAGTGTATTATTACCCAGGTGAATCCAATGCAGCCAATTCCATCGGAGAGAATGTCAGCACAGATTGCCGGGTAGGAATTGGCAGTCGGGTAGTAGGCAGCGAAGAACGGACTATGCCAGTGTGTTACCTGTCAGCCAAAATGAGGCCCATCACAACGACTTCCAAACAGACCAAATCAACAAGAAATTCTATCAGAAGGAAATCCAGACCTTTACTCTGATCCTTTCCCTAACTCTAAAACTAACAACAATCTAATCCCGTAAGAACACAAATAAATGCAATGGATAGTGCGACAGTTTTAGCTTATTCATTAGTCATTACCCAGGTGAAACTGGTGGATACCATCAGACAGGATAATGGCCATCCTGGACCCATACGAACTGATGGCCGGATAAAATGCGGATGATGCCACGGGGCTCCCTGCAAAAACTGTTGTCATGTAATTATCAGCTAAATTTAGAAAAAAGTAATAAATTACGTGACTCCAGGAGGTGTATACCTACAACAAAATTGTTACGTATAGCAAATCTAAACAAATGTCCGAAGTAGTTCTCACCCACACTGCGGTGAATACATTCGTCCAGCACGTGCACCGGCAAACTAATGCGGAATGTACTCGTGGAGGGTCGATACAATAGGCCAGCAGATATCCCCATCAAAAGTGCCCCTCTCATGGGAGGATCTGGACCCTCGTCTAACACAAGGTTCCTTGTGCCCACACGAGACTGCCTTCCAAACAGCATCTCAATAGGTTCAACCGTTTTTGCACATATCAGCTATGTGCTCAACACACACACACACACACAGACACACAGACACACAGATAATGCCATGTGTGACATCTGTAGTAATTGGCCACATCTATGCATTGCATGCACGGGTCTAATTATGTGGCATTGTGGCACTGTACTCCAGCTCACTCAAGGCTAAAGAATTGCATTACATCATCATCAATAACTCAACAGCATATAAAGTCTGAAAACCTGGATTAACGATACAAATTTCAGATACAAATTCGAGGACATGTTGTGTTTTCCAGTTCTATAGCTGGCAATTTGTGAAGCAGGAGTATAACTAAAGACTCTGATGGTCTAGAAACAGCGTAATAGATCGATTTTATGACTGGTCAACTCGCCGACACCAAAGTCGGCTTGCCAATTTGTCAGTAATGCTTCCATGGTTGACAGTTCGGCAAGTTGATTTTGCAGTCGGCGAGAAGCTGGTCAGTTACCACAAAGCTGTTGAGTGTGCTCACCCCTGGCATGATGACACGTTCAACGTCACGAAACACGTCGTTCCATGG
>Ga0209780_1005084_pt1 | contig 10303 bp, 9 predicted proteins | sample WorMetexBAHAMAS2_FD_187384 | JGI IMG/M metagenome (GOLD analysis project Ga0209780, IMG submission 187384) | Marine gutless worms symbiont microbial communities from Max Planck institute for Marine Microbiology, Germany - Inanidrilus exumae... | ecosystem: Host-associated > Annelida > Digestive... | reverse complement strand
GGTTTACCATCCATGGGCTAGCACTTGCTATGATCAGCCTATCTACCAAATCTGAAGTCTCTATCTCCACCCAACACGTAGATATGACACGTGATAGAAAATGTCGAAAATGGGGTGGTTTGGGGTAGTTAGGGGTCACCCAAGGTCACTGGAAACAGCGCCATTCAATTCAGCACATACGAGTACCTATTAGCGTTTCATAGAAACTATGTCCCTATCATTTTTTAGATATAGCGAGACATTGGTAGAAAATTGCCGATTGAACCTACCCCATCTCTATTTGGCGCCCCTTTGGGGGTGACGCTGTCGGAATTTCACTGAGATCTTTGGTGTCAGAAAACTAGAGTCCCTGGGCTATCGTATGGTGTTGTTTGCGTGATCCTATATTTAACCATTTTGTCGGCTTGTGATAGACAGACAGATGACCACATGACGACAGCATATTCCGCAATAGCATAGCGTTACATGGTAAAAACAATAAGCAACACACCAAATGAGCAATTGACATGATGTACAACAGTGCCAAGAGCTTCATCGTATCTTGGTGCATTCGATGTGTTTGGCTCAGTCACTGGCATTACATTACGACATTCTCCACGTACAAAAACTGGCAGCCATGATGCATCTATCGTTGTGATTCCTGACAATGAAAAACACATTAAACATGCAGTGCGACAACCAATCACTCATCAGTATATAGCATTATACTGAAAAACTGACTCAGTCATACCTTTCAGATATATCCGAGATGATACTTCTTCAAGTGACTGATAAACAATGAATTCCTTATTCATGTGATACAGAACAGATGACGGATGAATGTATACAGGTTCCTCTAATGTCATAGTCTGCAATGTACAAATAAATTATGTCGTCATCAAAGTGGTGACCACTATGAACACATGTAACTGGCCTATATTTGCTTATCACTAGGTGAAGTTGCCCACAGTCACTCTTAGAATTGCTTTGCTTTGCAGCAATGGTGATTAAAATGGAGATGGTGATGATAAATGTCCTTCCGAATGCATACGGCAATAAACGGTGCACAGAAAACAACCGCATACAACTACAGACTGTGCCAATAACAACAATCCCTTACGAAAAACTCTATATCTCCACATTTGTAGCGGATTTTTAAACTAAATTTATAGTTTTTACACAGGAGGATTCAGTTAATATACGCATCAAATTTTGTTACAAAATTATTTAAAATTGAAATGATTTTAACTTAAAAGTATAGTTTTCTAAGTGAACAAGTACGGTGCAATTTTATTGGCACCTATTAATGTTCTATGATGGATAAACCGAGTAATGAATACAAAATGCATATTCCGATGCTTTGTGAGTGAGGATTTGGGGTAGTTATAAGAGCAAGTTATCCTGACAAAAAATGGAGCTTGAGCTCTCTGCAGACGATTTGCTGTCGGGTTGCTGAGATGGGTTCAGCTGTCAGGCATCGCGCAAGTAGCGGTAGGCCGAAGTCTGTGTTGCTGCAGCTAGTGAACATTTTGAACACTGTTTAAATACTGAGTGGGCAGATGACAAAAGCTGTACAAAGTTTGATTCGTTATTTGCTAATATTCAATGCACCACTGCATGTTCACTTTAAAAAGTGAACTTAAAAGTCTGAACTGTTGTATTTGTTAAACAACGTCAATTGCTTCAATGAAATTAGCAGGCTATGTTGTGTGAATACTCACATATAAAGTCTGAAAGTTTGGCTGAAATCCGTGCTACCAATGCTAAAATACAAAAGTTTTTCTAGGGGATTGTTTTTATTGGCACACCCTGTAGAAGTATATACAGCTGGTTAGCATGAAACGCAATGGCAATAAGCACGTGTAATGTAAGATCATCATTAGAAAACCAACGAGATACAGAAGCAAGCAACTGAAAACTCCTAGCCTAGTCAATCTTAGCACAATCAACAAAAGAGCCATTTATCTTAACCTATGGTACAAAGCCAGCAGATTGAATTCAAATTGCACCAAATGCCAATGACACAACTGATGATGAGATAATGCAATTTTTACCTGATAAGCATGCCGCAACTTTTTTGTTTCTTCAGGTGATGTGCCAGCAGGCAGTGGCAGTTTGCTGCAAAACAAAGCAAATCACGTGGAAATGGCATGGCACATCATACCAGTAAATAGGTTTTTTTTCATATATATCACAAGACGCACAAATTTTAAAAAAACATGCATTTTAAATGAGAATCATATTATAAGTTCAGTCAGTGTTGAATGACAACTCATGTACAGCAATAACAAAGACAAATCTTACATTAATAAAGGAACAGATATGTAAAACTAAAATTTAAAAATTAGTCCCGTACGGGGACTGACGGTCGACTTCCGCTAGGGCAGACTAGGGCAATTATCAAAAATCCGGCTGGAACAAATTCATATACTGTGCCCTAGTTTAAGAATCAGTGGTCATTTGCCAGCTCCCATCTTAAATGGCAGTGCATCACGTTTGAGAGCAGAGCCAGTAATGCCGTTGATGAAGGCGTTGCTAAAGTTGCAAAACGAACGCAGCCGTTTGCGGTGTTTTGCACAAAGTACACACAATATGCGCACCAAACTTTTGTGAAATATTTCATCACGAATCCAAATTCCATTTGGATCCAGTGTTTTAAGCCAAGACTAAAACGTTTTCTCTGAAATTCCACTCATAACTTACATTGTTTACTTTTTACAGCCATCGGAAACTAAGTATTCGTTGTCATGAATATTCATGTAATAAATACATAAAGTTATTGACGGAAGTAGGCTGAACCACGTGCACGCTATTGCTGCTGATTAACGCGAATTGACGATTGTTTATTGACAAACATCTGCAAAAATGCACTTTATTTTACGTTTGTTTTGATTAAATAAGATACCGAAAATATTGATTCGCACAAATTTGCACCTGAAATCTCACTTTGTGTAGCAAAAGCCCAATTTTGCGGCGCATTTTGTGATGCGATACCGCTTGGCGTAATTTGGTTGATTTTGCAACTTTCGGGTCCCTTTGACCTTAACCTTGACCTTGGTTCTGGGTCAAGGTCATACCGTTGTGCATCTCTCATCGAGTACTACCTGTAGACCAAGTTTGATAGAGAGCGCATAAACTTGAGAAAATAACTTGTCAGACGTGGTTAGGACCAAAGTTCAGAGGTCACGTGACGGAAAACGAGGATGAATTTCAAAAATCTGACCGGTTAAATCTTAGATATTGTCCTGTAGTGTAATAAAATACCATTGGTCTTTAGACTGATCGAATTTTGGCGAAGGAGATAGACTTTAAATTTGGGTGATTTTGCAACTTTCGGGTGCTTTGACCTTGACCATGGATCCGGGTCAAGGTCATACCGTTGTGCATCTCTCATTGAGTACTACCTGTATACCAAGTTTGATAGGGATCGCATAAACTTGAGCAACTTGGCAGACGTGGTTAGGACCAAAGTTCAGAGGTCAAGTGACGGAAAACGCAAATTTCAAAAATCTGACCGGTTAAATTTTAGATGTTGTCCTGTAGTGTAATAATCTGCCATCGGTCTTTAGATTGATCGAATTTTGGCTAAGGAGATAGACTTTGAATTTGGGTGATTTTGCAACTTTCGGGCGCTTTGACCTTGACCATGGATCCGGGTCAAGGTCATACCGTTGTGCATCTCTCATCGAGTACTACCTGTATACCAAGTTTGATAAAGATCGCATAAACTTGAGAAAATAACTTGTCAGATGTGGTTAGGACCAAAGTTCAGAGGTCGCGTGACGGAAAACGAGGACGAATTTCAAAAATCTGACCGGTTAAATTTTAGATACTGCCCCCTGATTTAAGAATCCGTGATCATTTGCCAGCCCCCGTTATAAATGGGGGAGGAGATAGCCCTTGAAAATGGTCGAATTTCCGAATTTCATGGGCTCGTGACCTTGACCTTGGATGGTCATTAACTTTTTTTCATCTCTCATCGAGTACTACCTGTATACCAAATTACATCAAAATCGAAGAAACTTTTTGTCGACGGACGGACGGACGTACGGACGGAAATTTGACACCCATATTATTAGGTCGACTTCCAAAGTTTGGAAGTCGACCCAAAAATGTAAAATGAAGTCACTGGATTTCGTCAATGAACACAACCATCACTTTAAGAAAAGTATAAAAGAGTGAAATTATAAAAGTACAAGTGAAAAAGTTTCACAACCAACCGAGCAACATGGTCGCCAAGTCCAGACAGGAGAATTTGCCGTAAAAGTTTCGCCTGCATGTCACCAGGTGGCTTCAATGCCGGATCAAGAACCAGATTTGCAGTTGGTATTAGCGAATTTACTATAAACAACAATTGACAGCAACACTGGAATGAGCATCAGCCTCCACATATAAACTAGCAACATAACCAGCTGGAGATTCCACAAAACATTCAGGAACATTAAATTTTAATTAAAGTTTTACAAGTTTGATGTACTTGCAGAAGTACTGCAAGCTCTTATTTATGCATCACTTTAGCATAACTATTACTGTGCAGTTTGAGACAGCTTCACCATAGCTTAAAAGCAATGCATAACAATGCATAATGCCACTAACATTTGTTTAACTGCACTACTTACCTTAATAATTAGCATGCTTACCACACTAAGACTGGATAACACTAAGATTTCCACCAAAATCTGTAAAAACTACAAAAGTCCCAAAAGTTGATCACCTTCAGACATGTATCTTTAAAAACTGCATAATTATACGTACTTTTTAAAAACTTAAAACATACAACTATACCTTTAATATGTAATATTATATGCAAGTACTGCACACATTCCGGCTGGAGATCTTGAGTGTACTGCTCAGAAAAAAAAACAAAAATTAAAGATTAAATCACGCCAATCAGAAATGCTGTGAAATTAATCTCACTGATGTTGGTTAGTTGTCGTCGTAGTTTACGAACTTCAATCATTGCCTTGTGCCGCAGACCGTGAGAAATACAGAACTCCGGGGTGCAATCGTCAAGTTCACATGATAAAACTGCATGTAGCAACACCATGACATCTCCCAGCAACAAACAGTTGCCCTGCAATGTTCAACACAACAACATTAACTACTTAGAAATATTTACTGCCTTATCTTTGCATTGTAGAATCAATTGCCTGCCTGTGCCAAGAAGGTTCTGAATGTGCATATAATTTCAGCTGCTGGCTTTAGTTAAACGAACAACACTCAGGATGACACAATTTATCATCTTAAGATATTCATCTGATGCACAAAAGTTCGACATTCACAGAGTCTATAGAACCATCAAGTTATGATGCTAAAAAACAAACATATTGGACCAATTACAAACCCATAATGCACATGCACAAGTAAAAGAATTGTAATACAGGACAAGAAACAGTCAGCACCACAATCATTCACACACTGTTTATGGCCAGATTCCTGGTAAACCACTTTTTCATGGCATGAAATAGCCTATAATGTGCTGATGTGCCATTAAGAAACCACTCACTCACTGACTCACCCTGGAGAATGCAAGACAGCTGATAGACCCTTTGATTCTCTTCTCCAGTTGTTTAAAAGGGAACGTTTGAAGACTAACAGTACACTAGTCACCCAACCAGCACAGTCAACCCAAAGCACTGCAGCAGCATCATCTGAAAAACAGTTACTGGTAAATCTTGTTATCTGCATAACTACTACGATAATAATGGCAAATACAACTTCATACCGTTCCTGCCCATGTTTGCTTCATGTGAAACAACTGCTGTCGTTTCAGTTTCAACTCATCTGCCTGCAATCACAGCAAGAGATCTTCAGATTACAAAATGCGTATGATATGCACATGTGATATAATACGAGACAGTTAATATACACATTAGAAGATGATCGGCATTCAGTATTATCTACTACATGCAGCTTAATATACTGCATCAATAATACTGAAGCATCATATTAATTATCAATGTATCTTAACAATAAAACCGTTACAAATAAGTTTCTACAAATAATCAGATAGCATTGGAAACAAGGCTATCGTAGATATCAGATTCTGCCCACCGTGTGCAATCCTCCCTTTGTGGTCAATAATGGACTTATCCAACGCTTGCAATCAAGCATCTGCCCCTGTTGTGTTCATGCCGATGTATGGATCAGTCCAATTTGCAATTCATGGTGGTGTTAGGCTTGTCAGGCACATTTTCCCCAAAACTGCCCTTCCCTTCGGGGATCATCACCCCCACATAATACACTGTTCCTCAGGCCAAGTCCACTCATCATGCCAAACTGCATCTCGATCGGTTCAGCCGTTTTTGCACGGGTCAAAAATGCTATGCTGTACAATGCATTGCCAATGGGGAAGAAAACCCCCAAGATTGCCCCTTGCCCTTGGGATTTCGTCACCCTGCCGGAGGAGAACCGAGCCACAGTCATAAACATCATGCACAAAAATTTGGTAAAGATCACGTGTGTGGTTCCAGAGATATCATAACAGACTAACAGACAGACACACACACACACATACACACAGATATACTGATCACAATATTTCGCAACAGCTCTCATGGGCAAAGTAAAAATCAAAGCAACTAGTGACTTTATCAGTTTAGTATTGGCTAGCAAAGTTACTGAGATCAACAGAGAATATGAATTGCTAGAATATCACAGTCCAAATCAAAAACCTTCATTGATGGGTCGGTGGCAAACATCGTCTCGACAAATACTTCTTGCACAGACAGAGCCGCAACCATTGTCACAACGTACGGTAACAGGTTGTGCTGGTGTCCAAGTGTTAACATCTTAGCATAGCGCGGTGCAATTGGAAACCGAGACATGGTTCGACCAAGCTCTGTAATAACTACAATGTTGAAATACATCAAATAAAATCATGTTACAGAAACTCTAAAAAAATCTTAAACCAAACAAGAAATGACTGTCCTGAAACTTGCAAATGCAGATTATATTAGAATACAATTACTTCATCAGCTATTGTAATATCAAGCTGAAAATTCTCAAACAAATATATTAAGACAGAAAGACTCGGCTAATAATATTATCAAAGCAAAAACAATTACAGAAGCACATAACTTTGTGTTTTGTACAAATTTCTAACAAAATTCAGTGTAATGGCAAGTGAAAGCAAACACATAATAATTGTAATCAATCAACTCAATACCACCACTAGTTTTTATAGCCATTTTCCACACGAACATGGCTTAACTAGTCCTACATCAGTTTCTTCTTCTACTTGTTCCATGAAGAGAAGCTTTGAAAATCAGTGGCACAGACCAGCTGCCGTTGCTGTCATCCAACCAATAGCATCAAAACACTATAGGAAAATTAAAGCACTGAACACCACCACCAAAAAGCACCCACTTGTCACACAATCCTTTCTTCATCACCATCAGATTACTGAGAGAAGAGGCACTGCCTCCCTTACACCAGCTGTGGGGCGCCAGTACCAACCAATCAACTGAATACTGACATTCAAATCACAAACCAGTAACAGCGTGTCCTTTTTTGTCACGCTGACTACGAAGTGCACCAAGTAACTCCAGCGACTTGTCTGCAGCCTGCAACACGATGAAATTCCTACACGTTAACAAGAACATGGAACAGTACAAAAAATATATCCATTTTGGTTAAATCAGTCAAAACATGCAACATCTAAACCGGCAGCATGATAAAAATACTTAGTGAAGAAGCATAAGAGATAACCATACCATAATAGCAGTTTCATCTGGACGTGTCGGAAATGGAAACTTAATCACTCGAGTTATGCCGAGATCCTACAATTGATGCAAATTTCTGATTATGAATAATCATACCACAATCAACATTTCAATGGCCATTTCCAAGTAAACCCGGGTTAGTTGGTTTTCCTTGGTTTCTTTCTCCAACTGTTCTGGTTAAAAACGTTTTGGGATAAGGTTACAATTTTTACAAGTTAAATGGCCTTTCAATCATGCAATCAAGGAAGTTTAATCCACTGAAAGAAATAAAGCATGTGTCGTGCATAACAACAATGTTAATTAAAATTCTGATATACAGCAAGTACAAGTTTTCTGGGGGAAACTTTACTAAGCAGACTTAAAATATGATAACAAACAAATGGCCAGTCAAAAGGACTGTTGCTATTGGTATGTTTTTTCTTCAAAAAGACAGCAAACTAATTAGCAAGAAACATCAAATTCAATGCAAATAAGGTTACAAACTTTCATCTGCAAAACAAGATCTTCAATAGGTCGTTGCATTATTTCGGCAGGCGTGTATTTCTCAAAGTGATTTTCATAAACAGCAGACGAATACAAGCTGAAACATACGTAGCAATAACTCAAGTGATAGAATCAGTACACACAAAATACAATCCATATGAAAAGTTGACAAATCTAACAACAACACTTCAATCACATACGTGCACTGTGCCATATTTGTCCGCTACTAACTCTTGATATGGCTAAGACCATAGCCGCTTCCCTGTAAAATCACCAAAATATCTCAGAGCTTACTGGACAAAAGTTCACGAAATGTTTACAGGATGTAGACGATTCATTGGCGGTGAAAGTCAATTTTTGCATTCCAAAAATCGGTTACCATATTAACATCCCTTGACTGAGCCATCACAATTTCAATATATTATTATTAAGCCCACTGCCTGCTCTATACTTGCTGAAAGTTTGGTAAACAGTCCAGGAACTACGGTGAAACGAACGCAGACTTGCATATTTTTGCCTATGTGCACCCTCCACTCCCTGAAAACTCACCAAAGTTCTCAGAGGCTGCATTGTAACAGTCTGTTGTACGGTGTGACGCAGGCGAATATTGACAGGCTACAGCGTGTGCAGAATGTTCTAGCGCGAGTTGTTGCGCAGGCACCGTCGACCATTAGTTCAGCACACATTCGTCGTGACCTACATTGGCTACCTATTAACCATTGTATTAGCTATAAACTTAGCCTGCTTACCTGGAAAGCATTGTATACTGCTGAACCATCCTACTTATCTGAGCTAATCTGTCCTTATTCCAGCGCGAACTCTACGTTCCTCCAACACGTATCTTCTATCAATACCAACAGGTGTTACAAGTCACTTCTCCTCACGCTCTATTTCTGTTTCCACACCGTCAACCTGGAACTCTATACCTCAACATATTCACTCTATAGACAGACTTTCAACATTCAAGCGTCAACTAAAGTCACACTTCTTCCAGTCTGCTTTCACTGTCTAGTCACCCTGCGCCAGCTCCTCATGATTCGTTTCCACGATTTTGGCGCTATATAAATTTGTTTGTATGTATGTATGTAATCATTGTGTGAATTATATGCATGTTTTCATCACCAGAACTTGCCAGTAAATGGTAAACTGTGCCACTGCTCATTAACACGTTAAACAGACTGACTAACCGGCATTATGCAAGTATCTGGTGTACTGATGCTGGACTGGAACCAGAAACAGAAAAACAACTAAAAAACACAGGCAGTCACATCGACATGCAGACCCACACCAGCGGCAGCATCACATGGCCGTAGCTAAACACATCACTAGCAACCGTTCGACCGTGACGGTTTTTGTAACCATGTGACCTTGACCTTTGACCTCTGGGTCAATGCATGCCGAGCAACTGCTAGAGTATACGTGTACCAAGTTTGGTGTTGATAGATCAAGCCGTTTCGCTTCTGAGTGCAGACAAACAGAAAGACAGACATGACTGAATGCTATACACATGCCAGCAGTTATGCAGGTGTGGCAAAAAAAATATTACTTGTTATTTAGCCTGCCCGGCAAGCAAAGCCATGCTGACGGCAGTCTTATGTTCTGCCGAAGATTTATTCGACGATTAATGGGAAGAATTACTGAAACACACGTCGCCGTAGCTACTGTTAGTATGGTAATGGAGAACGTTGGCAGAAAAACAAACATACCGGTGACTTTGATGCATGGATGTAAAAAAGTGAAGCTAATCTAGCATTAATGGGACTTAGGTTAAGCAACTATATAGAGTTAAGGGAAAACTGAGCCACTGACAATTACAGTGGTCCATCTGCAAATATACCAAAGTCAAGAAATTCGTGTTGAAAGGTTTGCAATGGCCCCTGTGGTTACCTGAAGCATGGCATAACAAAGGATGCATTCATTGGCTTGCAACCTCCCCCCCCGTGAGGGGCATGCAAGTATTGTGATTAGTATGTCTGTATATCTCTCTGTCTGTCTCTCCATTAAACCACAGGTGCAATCTTTACTACATTTTAGTGCATGTTGCCTACAATCATGGCTCTATCTTCCTCCAGTGAAGGGGCAAGACTGCCAACTACAATTACCTTAACTTTTGGTTC
>Ga0209780_1005083_pt1 | contig 10303 bp, 9 predicted proteins | sample WorMetexBAHAMAS2_FD_187384 | JGI IMG/M metagenome (GOLD analysis project Ga0209780, IMG submission 187384) | Marine gutless worms symbiont microbial communities from Max Planck institute for Marine Microbiology, Germany - Inanidrilus exumae... | ecosystem: Host-associated > Annelida > Digestive... | reverse complement strand
TTATAATTGATTAAGTTAAATTTTCAGTTGTTTAATTACTAATAACTTGTATTATGTATGGAATTAAAATAGAACTAATTTTCAAATTAATGAGATAAAACAGTTAAAAACCAGTTAAGCCTATTTTAACTGATTTTCAAAAGTCAAAAAAGGTTAAAACCTAGAGTTAAAACCTTCTGACATTTTAATTCACAATTTTAGTAGAATATCTAATAACGACTCACCTACGAATGATGCATCCGCCTCGCCACATCAAAGCGACGCCGCCAAAGTTGAGTTTCCACCCAAACTGCTGAGCTGTCTCCCGCATCAGCATGAAGCCTTGAGCATAAGAGATTATCTTTGACGCATACAGAGCCTGACCAAACCACAGCACACGTTCATGACAAGCAGTCATTTAACCAGACATGATGCGCATTACTACTCTGCATCACATTTATCTCATGTATTAATACACTACAATATCCATTTCTCTGTCTATACAATTACTTCCTAACCAACAGATGATCAATTCCATTGATAAATTAGGCCCAAATTTTCCTCACAAAAGTATTTATATCTGTAACTGGCGCACTCTAACTTTTCCCCAGTAAAGAAGAATATCAACACTGCTACTATGAGCCTAGTTTTCAGAGTGTACCCGTGTCTATTGGATGCAAAGCATTTGCAGTTATGCAGCAGGTTTATTCAATATCAGACATCCTTCCTACTGTGCAATTAACGGCAACTGTAGAATAGCAAGAATGCAAATTCAACTAAAAATGTCAATAAAGAATTCAAGGAACAACAGACATCAGACAACTTTCACAATCAAGGAGGAATAAGGCTAACTCGGAGTCCAGTGCATTTGTGTTGCTGTTATAAACAAAAGTTTTTAATGATGTAAAACAACATTCGTTACCCGTTTTATATCTTCAACCATTTGCTTCTTGTCTCCGTCATAACGAGCCACTGCAGGACCATTCAAAATGCGCGAAGCTTCGACCCGCTCACCTTTCAGTGACGACAGACAACGTGCAAACACCGCCTCACCTGAATAGAATCATCAATCACTCAATTCTCACTAACATGTGCATTTAAAATTTTACCAAAATAGAAATATATGCATATTGTTACTTATTACTAATAAGCTAGTACAGCTTGGACAATGACGTTGGAAGTCTGGAGTTAGTGGACAAATTCTGTTAAAGACAGTGAATAATATCAACAAAGATGTTTTCACTTGGGTTGATCTGGATGCAATATAACTTCGCTTATATCACAAAATATTTCTCTATTTGTAATTCTGAGTATGCTGAAGAGACGCAAATTCAATACCAATAAGTGTAACTGGAATGCCAAACTGCAGTGATGCAATAGCTGTCCACTTGCCAGTGCCTTTCTACAACCATAAATAATGACAAAAGCTTTCAACTCTTCACTCAAGTACATGGCAGACGTTTTGTTCCAAGTTTTATCATTATTAAGTGAAAAAATGCACGGACCACAAAGCACAAGGTGTAAGACCAAGTGCTACTCGTCTGCTAGTCAGTCTGATGTGGCATTTCTTTGCTACATTACTGTCAGTCAGTCAGGTGTAAGATTACCAAAAAAACCCAGAGTGATGCTGCAGAAAAAATCTGTTGGACCCGACAACTCAACAAGGGGGGTGTTATGGAGGAAAATAACTAAAGATCTTCGATAATATCCATACAGATGAGGAGTGAGCGAATGAATGTTTTTTTTCTGATACCAGATCACCTGGATTAAGGACTGTTATATGGGACGTTGCTGCTGTTTCGTCCTTCCTGACATAACTGATGATTCTTGCCTTGACTTACATCTGTAACCCTGAGCCGCGACAACACCAAAATGATTACTAACTGACTGACTGTTAAAGTCAAAGTCCCACTCAACACAAAACTAAGTCTATTTTGGAAACGTCTTTTGCAGCCTTTCACTTAGGCTGGTAGTGAGAAACTAAACATAACAAAACCCATCAGTAAACGTATGGATACTATAACATCAATAAACATAAAAAATAAACCCAGGTTTAGTTTCTTGTTTAAAAACAATTTACAAGAGCCAACAAGTCAATCGTAGATAACAGACTTCACCCGCACTGTGCAATCCCACCACCCCCTTCGCCGCCGATAGGTCACATCGCCTGCGACTAGAAATTTTCCAAATACTCCTTTCTGCTGCATAACGTTATTGGCGATTAAGTGATCCCTTTTGCAGTGAACGCCGCAGCGACTGCTGCAGTGAAGATTGTCAATGCTTTTCAATGGTCCTGACAACCCCCAAAAATTGCCCCTTTCCCTTGGGGATCTGCACCCCATCTAATACATGGTTCCCTGGGCATACGCAAGTTTTCATCCAAATAGGCATCTCGACTGGTTCAGCCGTTTTTGCACAGCTCAACGTAGAGTGTCCCATTACTTTACAATGGGCCACTACGGTTTCCCCCAAAATTGCCCCTTCCACTCGGAAGATCAGGTTTCTCATCTAACACATGGTACCTAGTGCTCACCTGGTTCATCACCCCAAACAGCATCTCGATCGGTTCAGCCATTTTTGTATGTGTTCCAAATGCTATGCCGTACAATGCATTGTCAATGGGGAAGAAAACCCCAAAATTGTCCCTTCCTCTTGGGATTTCATCACCCTGCCAGAGGAAGACTGATCCATGACCATAGGCAACATGCACAAAAAATTGGTAAATGTCGTGAATGTGGTTCCGGAGACATGCTCGCGGACAGACAGACAGACAACAGGCGTGCTCATTACAATACTTTGCCAATGCTCCCTCGGGCGAAGTAAAGACAAACTAACAAAGACAATGTCACACCTGTCCAGGTCAGAGAGAAGTAGTAAAGGTAATGTTACACCTGACTGACTGACAGTAATGTAGCAATGAAATGCCACATCAGACTGGCTAGCAAACATGTAGCACTGTGACACCTTACCAGCTCAGCGACAAGTTGCACAGGTAATGTCACACCTGGCTGGTTGTGAGACCAGCAGCAAATGTGATGTTCACACCTGAGCGGCTGAGAGTCAAGCAGCAAAGTAAATGACACAGCTCAGTGGCTGAAAGACAGCAGTAGTACAGGTAATGTCACACCTGGACAGCTAAGAGACAAGTACCACAGGTAATGTCAATCATACAGTTTGGAATTCCATCCCACACAGTATCAGGCAATCACCATCTATTGGCTCCTTTAAACGTCATCTCAAAACTCATTTATTTACCCTCCCGGCTAGTCCATTTCCCCACCCAGCGACACCAGCGCCTCCGACTCGAGCATGCTTGAATTTGTGCGCTATACAAATTCTGTAATAATAATAATAATAATAAAATAATGATAATAATAATAATAATAATAATGTCACACCTGTCCAGCTGTGTCAAGTATCTTGTCAACCAGTGACGTGCCATCAGTGTCATAAAACTTGAGGATGTCACGCGTGATTTCAATGAGAAAAGACTCCAGCTCAGCTCTGTTCCACTCACCAAATACCTGCAAACCACACCCACACTCAGTATATTACGTCTTATACATAGTATTAACACGTGGAAATAGACGGTACTGTGACAGTGTCAGTAATACCAATGAAAACTTACTCCTCTTGTTCCTAATCAAAATGCACTGGTTGCAATCAGCAGGGCATGCACACACACAGAGGCAGCGGAAGGTAGTCAAAAGTGAGAAGGCATGGAGCAGCGAGACCCGAAGGCCCAAAGTGCAAAAAGTTCGAGGCTAAAATGGCCAAGGTGGGGGTGGGGTTCTTGGACAGGGGGCAGCTAGCTCCTCTCCCCACCAGCTATAGAGTATGGGAGAGTGGTGTAAACTCCCACAGTGGGGTTCGGAGAAAGCCTCAGCCGAAATCGAGTTTTGTGTTTTTAATCCCACATAAAGCATCTCGTACAACAATTTGAGGTCTAACAGCATTTGCCAGCAGTAATTCTGGGGAGGAACATTCCATAGCGTGCCTCCGGGCCCTACATTCTGAGCAGGCATGAGCCTCCATGCCTCATAGGCTCTGCTGTCTATGTGCACACAGCAAACAAACTCCTCTCGTCATTAACTGTGAGTGCCAGCTAACATAAGTCGTCTTGTTTAATGGATGTGTGTTTATCAACGTGTAAGCTTTCATGAGCCATCTCACCTCACAGGAGTCTCACTGTGTAATTCTAACTCCATGATTCTTCCTGGCTGCCTCATTAAGTCTTTCTACTTCCGAAACTTATCTCACACCCGTCACATCATCTTTTTCATCATTCCCATCATCCATCACTCTCGGTTTATAATTCACCTGTTTCACAATTCATTTCTGTCACTGACTGCTTGTCTCCCTCAAAACTGCCTTCATGGACTAAGACTCGCAGAAGGTCTTCCGTGCTAATCGATTTTTGCCTTCAGTTACTTTTCTTAATTTTTCAGTTACAGTTCACACTAAACTTGTTGTATCATACTGTATGTTATATAATGTAAAAGATCAAGGCTTCTTCAACCTCTAAAAAACTGAACAACAATATCATCAATATGCCAAAGTAGATTACAATACATCGCACACTGTCTTTATGAATCTCCAGGCTTTCTGTTTACTTATTTTATTTAGTTTCCTAAACAGGTAAAATGGACAGGCTGGGTAAATGTTTACATGCCAAGATAGTTTAACCATTCATAGGATTAATCAGGCTTAATGCAGAGTAACTATGTCAACTGAAACCAACAGGTTACCTCTAAGCTAAGCCATCACATCACATATCCAACCTTCATCTGTCTCTTTCTAGCAACCCCACTACATCATCTCCACACTCACCCTCTTCTCCTACAACACCTCCTGATTTCTCCTCTTTCACACCTGCTTCTAAATCTGAAATCCTCAAGATTCTGTCTAAACTCAGGGGATTAATAAAACGAGGTTTCTTTACCAGCAACCGTCCAAATGAGTAAGTAATTTATCTGACATACATCACTGATCTCATCGTTGCTCATGCCCAATGCCTGCTTCATCAACTGATACGCCTCACATATCAGCTGCATGTCTCCATATTCGATGCCGTTGTGAACCATCTTCACAAAGTGCCCGGCACCTTCTGGACCAACCTGTCAGTTAAATACAGCACACAAACAATTCTTTATTGCAAAAAGTGCACCTAATGCCACGCACTCGTGGAAAGAAAGGTCCGAGAGTATGGTGAGTTGATTAGGCAAATCAAGGTTTCATGACCAAGTAGACATAAAAATAGGTTATTTCAGAAACGTTCTTCCGAGCAAGTCACTTCACCTGGTACTGAAGAACCTAAACCTGACTCAACAAATGTAGACATGCATTAATAAACCGACAAATACTATGAGACAAATAAACATCAAAAACTAAACCTAGATTTGGTCAACTTGTATGACACCCGGCCTGAAATGCACTGGGCTTTAAAAGCATCATTCCATGTACGTACTATGACAACATAAAAAAACAACAAAGCAGAAACTGTGTTGATGAATATTAGGATAATATCATCCATAAAGATAAGGCAACCTGAACGATACATTACCTCCAGGTAGTATATGGGGGTTGTGTCCCCTCTGGAGTAGTTGCTTATGTTATGGCTGCTATTATCATAACAACACTGGCATTATTCACTAGTCAACACTGCTGAATTAGTACATCCAACAACACTACTGGCCCGCCACGTGCTGCACCCTGGTGAGGTACATTGCACCGTGGAATGTTACAGACGACAAATGACAGACGACAACAACAACAGACGACAATGACAACAAACGACGACGACAGACGCCAGCGACCATTACTAGTCTGGCCCCCTACACCATGTGTAGACGGGCCAGTAATAAGCTTTAGTGAATGATGAATTTTGCATAGATCACCACTCATGATGAAGAGGAACTGGCAAGCACCAGTTCACAAGAAAAATTACCATTTAAGCACCATTTAACTGTTGGATTGGCAAATATAGTTTTGTCTACTTGCAGTAGTTACAATTAGCAGTAATAAATAACAAAAATGGTACAAGCAGTTAATCATACCCAGTCACAGCATGGCTCATTGTTTGCCTTGGCAGCTATCGACTGAAATATATCCTTGATATGTGGCCTGAACAGAGCAGACACGTCAACAATATACTGAAATGATGAAAATCATCTGTACATTCACTGCTATGACTGCTGGCTGGTCTAGGGAAGGACTGTGTCCTGTAAAAAATAGGGATGTGACGGAGCCAGCCAAAATCCGCATCCATCGGATGCAGATTTCATGTTCAATCTCTCGGTTAGTGCGGAAAAATTAAATTCAACACAATGAATGCAAACATGCATCCATAATAAACTCGTTTAATATAACACAAAATAAACACAACAGATAAAGCCAGGTTTGGTCGCCTCTTACAACCTCTGGACTGGAAATGCAATCGGCCTATTACTACGGAAGTAAATAAGTAAGGAAGTACGTACAGAAGTAAGTAAGTAAATGAATTATATAGCGCCAGCATCAACAAATAAATCCGGGTGCATTACAGCCCTGTGTAGCTGATGTCAATGAACCAACAAATCAACATCAGCCTGCCTTCACACTGTTTGTTGCAAATCAGGAAAAAAAACATTCAACCTGAATAAATAACAGTGATGAGGTGTTGGCATCACTATCTGTCTGGAACAATGTACAAATGATTTCTACATGGTCCAGTTGATGCCACTGCACTCATTCTTGCTTCATTAAAAATCCAGAATGGTTTATCTTTCTGGTACCAGTATACCTGGCTGTCGTGGGAAAAAGGTCGCTAAACAGGTGTCTAATCTGTATTTCTAACTGACTAATTTTTTTAACAATTTGTCACTCATAAGAAATAATGATTGACTGATTAAGGTTTTATGTCTTACTCGACACCAAATGCAGGTCATTTCAGAGATACCAATCACCTAGCTTGGTACTGAAAAATGAAACTAAATGCAACAAAAGCACCAATAAATAAACCCAAAGACACTGCCAGTATAACACAAAAATAAACACAAAGGACCAAAGCCAGGTTTAGCTGCCTCGTATGACATCTGGCCTGGAAAGAGACTGGGCCTATTTTTACAGCCCTGAGGCCTGCACAGCCTAAAATGAGCCATCACCCAATCGGTAACTGCAGCAGTAAATACCAGGCTTCAAGTGATCCGCCAGGCATCAGTGAAGGACCATAGCGGGCACCATCCTCACCACCACTGACACCACTGCCGACGTACAGCAGACCTTTGGCTCTCAACTCACGTTCACGTCTCTGTCAATTGCACCAAACACATGCAGACACATGGACACACATGTGCACACACACACATACCAGTTTAAAGCCACTTTGATCATGTGTTAATTGGCTGCCGATTTATCCTGCAGAGGAGTAGCATGTTAAAAATTTTTGTGGCTCAACGTCTTTCCTGACATTAGCCATGAAAAACACTCATCCTTTCAACTTTCCCAGCACATAACAACTGGCTTTTTCCAATTCGAGATTACCGACTCCAACCGTAGACTTCCTTGATACCTTTCACAATATAAATTACATTGTTATTAGGCCACACCACATGCACAATGCGGCCTATTGCTACATATGTCGCACACTGCATAGCCTGTGTTTCTGTCTGTTGGACACATGGGTGAGCTGTGCAAAAACAGCTGAACCTATCAAGATGTCGTTTGAGAGGCTGTCTAATGTGGGTCCAAGGAACCACGTATTAGATGGGGGTCCAGATAAACGATGGGGAGGGGCTACCGAGATGGGTGACAAAACGGTGATGTGGCCCTTTTGCAAAATTACTTTCAACATTTATTATGATTATTATTATTGTTGTTATTATTACTATCAGCCAGTAAGTGACTCCTGCTGCAAAGCACCATACTTCCTACATGTTGGTTCTCCCATACAAGTACTTATTGGAATCACCTGCTTCTCATTACTCGGATATGGATTTGGAAAGTTACACATACACAGCCATAATTTCGGAAAGCTAAGGTCTTCTGCTGTGACAGTTCAACCATTTCACAAGCCTGTAATGTAAATTTCAATTAAGAAATCAAGGCCCGGTGGCAGTGGCAGTAAATTCATCTCAGTCTTTCAGTGTTATCATAAAATATAGAAATTAGCTCCATACGGGGACTGATGGTCGACTGTTCACAACTGACGTTTCTGCCAACTTCAAAGTCATGCGACACAAAAACTAGGCCGAATATCAAAAATCCGGCCAAAAGAAATTTAGATATTGTGACCTAATTTAAGAATCCATGGTCAGTTGCCAGCTCCCACTGTAAATGGCAAAGGAGATAACATTTGAAAACGGCCGGATTTCCAACTTTAAAGGGCTTGTGACCTTGAGCTTGGATCGGGTCATACTGCAGACCATCATGCATCACTCATAGACCTCTACCTGCATGCCAAATTTCATTAAAATCCTAGAAAGTTTTTGTGGACAGACAGACATATGCACGTACGGATGGACATTTGAGACCGGCTTTATTAGATCGACTCTGTCGAAGAGTCGACCTAATAAAACTGATTCAGTGTTTGTCTGTCCGGAAGTTGGTGTTTCTGACACTGTTAGTAGGGAGTCTTGTAAAAATCCTTTGCCACTTATCAGTTATCAATTCTCTTTTGGATTAAGTGGAGGAATAAAACCAAACTAACCTGACGATGGCCATTGGGGCGATACCAGCTTGTTTGTGCAGCCTTCACCAGTCTCCACTTGACATTGTAAGACCATGACCATGGACAAGGGTGCTGTGTGGTATGTGCACTCAAAAGCTGATGAGATGGCCAGCTTAATCTAGCGCATGGCTTTCCTTCCAACATTCACCAACCCAAGGTTAAGTGGACTGGGTTCCTAGTAACCTAATCGCAACAGACAAATAACAATAATACCGTTGTATCAGTGTACTCTGAGTTGCCACCATCAATGATTATATCTCCCGCCTCCAGCAAAGGGACCTGTACAAAGCAGAATATATAGTATCAGTAACAAGGTTGTTCAGTAGATATATAAAATCAATATTAGGACACATGGATTACTTACTATCTGCTGTAAAGACAGAGAGAGAGGGAGTTTGGCTCTTTCTCTCAAAGTATTTTTCTGTCACTCATTACCTGAAGTTAGGCCACAACAGTGACAACAGTGCAATATATTAAGTGCTTTTGGTAATGTGGATGACGTCAAGTTTTCACACAGTGGGGCCAATGGGTGAGAATCAAAGACAACGTTGTTTTGTAGAGTTTGCCAGGTGGCAGCACTAGGAGGAAGTCTGATGTCTAAAAAAGAAAATGAAAAGATCAAAGGAAAAGATAGGGGGCTTTGGGAGACACAAATTGTGGCAGGGTAGGTTGCTAGTTAGGTTCCACATTATGCAGATACGGGTCTGGTGTCTAAGACTGGCTTGTTTAACAGCAGTTTTGCCCAATGTCCATTCATATTCTACTAGCTGTTATTGCTATCAAACGTGCCACATAACATCAGCCAGCTCGTTAAAGCCTCAAATATTGACAACGCTTTAATGCTACCTTTCGTGCTACATTGCATAATACACAAACGACGATAATGATATTTGTTATTTCACTACTTCATGACAACTTCAGGCAGCCAAAGTGGCCTGCTAAAACAGCCAAAATGTTGGAAAAATCTAATTGGCACACACTGTCAGACTTAGAAAAAGTGCTCTTGATCCAAAACATCAGGGCTTAAGCAGTGGTGCTGATATAACTTTGCCTTATAGTTTGCCTGAGCAAAGTCAAAAGAAACAATAAAGATACATGCCAGTTTGTGTATAAAATCATCGACAGCAGACCCCGCTTTGACAAGTATCATCACTCGTCGAGGCTTCTTGAGCTTCATAACCATTTCCTCCAAAGACCGTGCGCCAATCACTCTGGTCCCTTTAGCTTCATTCGCGAAAAACTCGTCAACTTTCTGGACAGTGCGGTTGAAAGCGCAAACCTAAACATTTGCAGACATGACTAAAAAAATTCCCATTGTCGCTGCATGGGAATTTCCCCAAATTACAGTAGATGCCAACACTTTATCCACATTCCACAATATAGCTGTTATTCAAATGATAGGATAATCTTGGCACAGTGCAACTGTTATGTAACAATACACTAACAAGAACTAATCAGGAGATGAGATAGCGAACGTAAACTTTTTTACGACGATATCGGACACGTACTTCAAAACACAGAAAAGAGAACCTATTTCGTTTAACAAGTTAGACGATAGTTAGGCAAGTACTGCGCATTAAGTCTTGAATGCATGAATCTGCTACAAAATTTGCACCT
>Ga0209780_1005082_pt1 | contig 10305 bp, 6 predicted proteins | sample WorMetexBAHAMAS2_FD_187384 | JGI IMG/M metagenome (GOLD analysis project Ga0209780, IMG submission 187384) | Marine gutless worms symbiont microbial communities from Max Planck institute for Marine Microbiology, Germany - Inanidrilus exumae... | ecosystem: Host-associated > Annelida > Digestive... | reverse complement strand
GTGTATATATTTTTACCCCACAGTGAACGTCACGATACAGATGCGCCGTTCGTGGAATATCGCGCAGTGTGTGGACGTAAGTAAAATAAAGTAAGTAAAGTAAACAGTGTATAGCAGTTTAGCATCAACTTAGCTTTTCACTGCTACGGGAAACTCACATGCCACATGTGATCACTCTACACAGTGTTACCTGCCACCCGCCTTTACCCCCAGCCGAAGCAGGTATACTCGATTTAGCGACCCCGGAGGGATGCAAGGCTGAGTTGACCTATGTTACGTGAAAGCCACCGGCCGGGAATTGAACCCGCGACCTGTAAATCGCAAGTTCAACGCCATACCGCTAAACCACCACGCAACGTAAAGCCCGGTCCACACCAGCAACAATGTCGAAGCAACATTGTCGAATGCTACAATGTCGAATGTTGCTTCGACATTGTTGCTAGTGTGGACGCGGCTTAAGTCGGCATGTGTGGATAGAGGTCAATCCATCCCCACTGACGTACTTGTTAACACGTGCGTTACTTTACTTCTGACTTAGTGTCGGTACATACAACCCGTGTTCACAAACGGTGTTCACGCGCCGTCGAAAGTGCCCGCGAACACGGGTATCATTTTGGTTCACCGGCGCCGATCTGCAGTACCCGCAAACACGGGTGTCCCAAATGACGCCCCTCTTGACGAGCCGTGTTCACGGCCCCTGAACGCGGGTAATGTAAACAGAGTACTCGTGTTGACACGTTGTGTTGGCAAAAAGCATAGCATCACGGGTAATGTGAACCGTCGCCCGTCAGCACTGATAGTGCGTACTGAACCTTACTGTATTATTCACGCGGTATACCTTACGTCGCATCGCTTCTAATACTTTTCGATTAACTGCATTGCATGTGGTTCGACAGTCGCTTGCATGCGCGCACTGTCTCCTTTATCTCCTGGCGCCAGGTTTTCTCCAACTTTTGATGAACATTTAGCGCCGTCTTAAAGGACAAAGGTCACCTTATCATATACCTTTTCACTTTTCATTACCGTAACGAAGCTGTTCGCCTACACTGAGCTCGAGTCAGCTTTGATTGCGGTCATTGTGCGCCTTACAATTGCTTGTTATCTGGAAGACAGCCGTCGGCGTTGGTATATACTCGCTTTGCTTTGGTCTATCTATCTTGCAGTTTGCATGATAAAATGAACTCAAGTTACTCGACTGATATTATTTACTTCATACACGGAGCAGTATCAGCTTTCAACAATATTATGCCAATATCTGTACAAACCATGTACTTGGAATTCAAATAGCTGTTAGATGAAAGACTATTATTATTATTATTATTATTATTATTATTATTATTATTATTTGTTATCCACACATGCCAATAGGCAAAGTGTGGATATATCCGTTACTGTCTTTTGTGTGTGTTTGTACGGTTACGGATTTCTCCGCCGATGATAAAGCTAGCAGCGTCAAATTATGCACGGCGGTTTATCGGCGTTTTGGGCAGGGAATAACACATTCTGGTTCCCCCAAAAGTTCCCCCAGAAGCTCAAAAAAATTAAAAAATTAAAAAATCGAGCGAATAGGAGCCTAGCCTAGCCTGCAGGTCTAGGCTGAATGACGTCAGAGCGACGTTCTATTTATAGTTCAGTGAGCGCGCGGTCCATACGCCCCGCTAGAGATACGCCGTTCGTGAAATCGCGTGCGCGGCGTGTAAACGTAGGATCGGCATGTGTGGATATACGGCCATTCCCGAAGACAAACGTACTTGTTCTGCTCTCTCCTTTTGTGTCTACCTTACTTTACCCGTCATTGTTGTACATAGATTTTTGTTCCTTCTTTTGTCTGTGTTATTTGCTGCATATTTGTGCGAATAAAGTTTATTATACTGTTGACATTTCATGCTTTGGAGACTGCAGTAATAAATAGTCTTACGAGTCATTGTCGAACTTTGAAGTATGTCGAGAGACTGTGTTTACCGTGTTAACTCCAAGGTTTTGTAGCAGTGTCTCATGAATTATCAGCCAAAAATATTTATATGTATAGGCTTTATGTATGATTATTCATTGAGGAACGTGAGAGCTTGATTCAAAACACCGACTAACACAGACGCAAAGTCTGAGTTACGTGTAATACAATGGACTTCAAGAATGCATTCTTATGCCCGTATTACAGCTGAGATAAAATGTTTAAGCTAAAACATTTTAGCTAAAATGTTTTAGTTAAAACATTTTATCTCAGTTGTAATACGGGCATTAATAAAATACAGTGTACGTGTTCACAATCATTCATTGCGCACGCAAGCGTCTGTTGCTATAATCATTGTCATTGTGTCGATACTGCGGTGAGAACGTCCATGCCAATAAGCATTACGTGTCTGTAGTCACAACTTGTACTTAGGGTCAGTACAGACTACCGGGTTCTCGGGCCGCGGTGGAGACGTGTCCTTTTCAGACTGCCCTAAAACACGGGTCGTGTTCAAGGCCGTCAAAGCGTCGTCCGTCAACACGCAAGCTCGTCTTTATGGGCCGTGTCGAGGCCCATGAAAACGGGTAGTGTGAACAGAACATCAGTGTGATGGGCTGTGGTGGCAAAAAGCATTGCACGACAATATTTTTTCAACACAGCCCTGTCAACACGGGTGTTGCGTTTACGGGCGCTGGTTCTCACTAGGTCTATCCGTGAAAGCGGTGTCCAAAATGACACCCGTTTTCACGGGCCCTGAACAGATTTGATAAAGTGGAGTGCAGTCTTTCCGATAAATTTATTGTGGTTCTGTACGATGCCGTCACCTTGCTGACTGTCTGCAGGAGAAGACATAAGTACAAAACATTTCACGATCTCACCGACACCAGTTAAGAAGTCGTTTAAACAGCATTTTACTAGCAGAAGACATTAGTCTTTGTGGATTGTCGTTTGATGCCGATAGTCAATTGCTTGCTTGGCGTCTTTGAACGTCCTCAGCCATCCTCAGCTCCATTCTTGTCTGTCCGAATTAGCAGCGCTGTCGTCCTCCGCTGGCCTTAAGTAGCGTTTTCACTGCGGCCGTAACGTGCACGTTACGTACGTAACGCGCGCGTTGCGTACGTATCGTGCACGTTACGGCCGCAGTGATAACGCTGCTTTAATCTGCTGCAGTCTTCATTATTTTGTTTGCATTAATATGGAGCACCAGGATTTCAGCACTACGTTTCCCTCTCCTCCCATCCGTTCCCTTTTAGACGCCGACTTTTTACTTTTCTCTGGGTGCAAGTCCCTTCTTTCCCCTCGTCGCCCTTCCCTTTGTCCTTCTATTTCTCTATTTGTGCCCCTTCACTATCACGAAGCAGTCCCTCAAATTCGTCGACGAGCTCCGACCCAAAACGCATTTTAATGTGTTTCGGCGTTAACACGCCAATAAATAATGTGTTAAAATTGTTGGTAGGGCCAGTTCGTCTTGGTGGGTCGCACCCACTGTACCCATTTCTCTGGTACGCCCGCACCTTCCTGGAAGTCGGCTTCAATGCTCCATTTCTCTCTTTCTTTCCCAGCCCTTCCCGCCTTACCCAATAAACCCAGCCGGCGGTCTAGAGTGTGCCGTAGGCTCCCCGGCGGGTCCGGACGGAACCCGGCCAAGAACATTTGGCCCATTTTGAGGTTGAGATGACAAACCCAGCAACAACGGTTTCGGCTGACGTTTATGACACTTAATTATGACCATTGCGGGGTCGGTACATAGATTCATACATGGGTGCATGCGGCCACAGTTTTTTAGCCATCCAGTGGCCCACACTGCACTTGCCTTGAATAATGCAGAACGTGTTCGAAGCTGGACTCAGCCGTGCAGCTAAAATTGCTTCGTCTGCTCATTGGCATTCTTGCAGTGTTCCACGGTGACGTATCAGCTAACGAATCGACAGATTATTTTGTGCTGCTTGTACTGGCGAACGTCATCATTGAATGCTGATGTAACTAGAGAACACAGGCAGTCGTATCGACATGCAGACCCATGCCGGCAGCGGCCGCAGGTAGCACAGCGACGTATAGGTATGCGGATGTTTACTAGAAACCGTGCGACCGTGACGGTTTTCGGAACCGTGTGACCTTTACCTTTGACCTTTTGACCTCTGGGTCAATGCATGCCGAGCGGCTGCTATAGAGCACACGTGTACCAAGTTTGGTGTTGATAGCTCAAGTCGTTTTCCTGTTAGAGCTCGGACAAACAAACAGACAGACAGACACAGGCGCGACTGAATGCCATACCCACGCCGGCGGCTATGCCGACGTGGGTAAAAAATGTCTAATGTCTATTATTGTTACTCATGCACTTACGAGTCACTAATTACTATTATCTACGACATGTTTATACCTGTACCTTTGTCTTCAGCCCTTGACTTTAGGCCATCAAGACCTTTTGACTGTTCACTTCATCATAACTCATAAGAAGTTTTCTGGATCCAAAGTGTAACAGTAATCCTTCCAGTAAATATGGGAATCGAAAAGCGTAGGCCTACGTGATTTGTAATTTTAGTTGTCGTATCGAAACCGAAAGACTTTTAGATCACAGTCTTGTATACTGTAAACATGGTAAATATCTCGGAAACGGTACAAGATAGAGACGTTGTTATTACAATTAATATTGTTATTATAATTAATAGGAAGTGATATATGGCCTATCGAATTGTACCGCTTTTCGAGAGACATTCACGGTCATTTGCCTATTGCGGGCCTTTTTTAAATGCGTGCAGCAGTTGACAAGATTTCAAACGACAGCGTCGCGCGATCCCTCTGCGACAGCTGCGCTATAGGACTTGTCTGAAATCTGATTTAAACGTTGGTCACTTAACGTGCGGAAGTTAGATAGTTAGTTAGAGAAACTATATCCGTGTCAGTACGATACTTAAGCCTGCCTATTTTTTAATTTCGAGAGAGATTAGGCCTGCGTCTGGCAGGCTGCATTCGGTGTTCGGCACGAATACTACGCGTTATTAGTGGAGACAGTTCATTAGTGCTCGCGCAACGGCAAAAGAGGCGTTTGTCCTGCTGAATTATGCACAACGACGTGGTGGACGTGTCGACGGCAGACGTGCCTAAATGTCGTTTTCGCAATGTTGAACGGTCACTCCATAGTCTTCCATGCATAATGCGGAGTTGTGCCACAATAAGTGGACGGATCTTGACGGCTTCGTTACGTCGACGTACGTTATTTATAATAGCAACAAGAACATATAGGGCTTACCACGCTGATGGCCGACACGTTATGCGGCTTTACCTGCAATTTTCGCATCTGGTTCGCTTCCGACCGGTGGTGGCGCTATATAAATTTGTTTTTAATGATTTTGAATGATTTTGATTTCATTTGACCATTTGAATTTGAACGATGTGGCGTTGACCGTTTGGTGTCAAGATGGTGTAGTAAGCTATGCAATGCATTCCGTTAAGCACCTGCCGACCCACGTCCAACGTGAAATTTCTGGGACTAAATAATTCAAGAACGAAAAGTCGCGGAAAGTCTAAGGCTAGTTCGTCGATGAAACAAGTGCCGTAATACGTCGTTGTGACGTCATTTCCGGATAGCTTGTTAGACATTGACGTCTGTCACTCGCCTGGGAATAACTGTCCAGTTTGTCTCTCGCAATCGTTGCCTGACGTTTCTTCCAACGGCCTTCGAGCTGTTCATGTTCTTTTATATCACCGTCGTCGTACTGGGAGGGAGTCACGACTTAAATAAGTAAAACCACGTCCACACCAGCAACATTGTCGAATGTTACAAGCCGAACGATTCTTTCGACAAAGTCGATTGTTGCTTCGACATTGTTGCAGGTGTGGACGGGGCTTAACTCTTGACATGTGTATCGCGGTGCCACAGAGACTCCTGATGTCGTTCGTTGTTGCCTGAAGATATACGTCTTCATTTTCTGTCTGAAAGTATTTAGCGACAAACTGCTGGTCTGGCGGCAAACTGTTCCTAAGTGCCGTGACACATTGGCGATAAAATCGCGCGATAAAGTCGCGCGATATTGTCGCGCGATGAAGTCGCCCGTGTGTCATTGCACTTATTGAGGTCTCACAGACAGCAAAACTGAGCTTTTTTATTCATACGGTCTGCTGTTTTTTTTGCTACGCACAATGTTCTTTCGACATCGCTTTAATCGTCATTGAAAAACTTACCATTCCGTGGAATTCTAGCTACCCTCCGAGTTATGACATCAGATCTAGTACTAGACACACCAGGCCAACTCAGCCTCCTACCCTCTGTGGGATGGGAAATGAATACCGGCCAAAGTGCGGTTATCATTACATCACATCATCATCACATGGAGAAAACGGAAGCAGGCCTCAAAGTCAAAGGCCTCTGTAGTAGGCCGTATAACGATTTTTGACATGTCATACGGAGATTATTTTGGGGACTGTTTGAATGTTCTTGCAAGAAGTTTGTTACTGAGTCACTTACGTATGCATCTACGTTGCAGGGTCTGTAATGAAACTGTCGTATTGACAAACTCGTCAATACGAACTTTGCCGTATATACCAATATTGTTGTCACGCAGAATAAACCAATAGACAACGCGAGTTGCTATTTCGCCCACGGTAGGGCTGCGAAGTATTGCAATCAGCGTGTGTGTCTGTCTGTGTGTCTGTCCGCTCGAATATCGCACTTCCAAATTTCACCAAATTACCTGCGCATGTTACCTGTGGCCGTGGCTCGGTTCTTCTCTGATGACAATGCAATACCTGACGAATTTCCGGTTTTGTGGATGATGTTATGTTTTATATAATGGAGAGAATATGGCAGAATCAAAGACGACGGGTATGTTTCGTCCACTTCGCTAGGTGGCAGCACCGGGGGCGCGACTGCGTCGTTTTGCATGCAGATAGTTCTGTTGACACGCGGCTTGACTTTCTACTCTCTCTCTCTCTCATGATCTCATCTGTCTCTCTCGTATCCCTTGTTCGACGCAGTGGTCACTGGACTCGATGCATCATTCATCACAATTGAGCCGCTGGCGATGTACACGGCCAGCCGAATTACACATGCATATTTAACAACTAGATGTCGCTTAACTGGATAACCCGCTTAACCAATTAGTGGTTAAGTCCCACTTTCTATAGTGTTAATATTGACTCCTAAACGTAACTAGATTGTGGTGTCTAATAAATGACACGCGCTTGGCTATACCTTTAACACGTATATAAGGCAACGTGTGGTACGGGCTGTGCACTAATCATTTAAATGTTCACTGCCTAGCTAACCATTATTACATTCTTTGGACGTTAACCCGGAATTTTTTGTCCCATTTACAGCAGTCTGACGTTTGAAGGCTCGTGTGCGATATTTGTATAGGGGACAGCGCATATAGGGGCCAGGCTCGCTGCGCTCGACCACTGCGGCTTGCTCCGCTAAATGCATGACCATTGATGACAGACAGACGGGCAACAGCTATCACCAGTAGCAGTGGATAGCAACCAATCGTTAAATTGAGGAGGTCGGAGACTGCCCTCCTTTGGTTAGGCTTCTTCTGCCAGAATCCTACTCCCAGTAGTTTCACTTCTTCCTCCCGGACTGCCTTCACGGACTATTGCCTGCACCGTTTCTTCTGAGCTACTCGGTTTTTGTTTTTTTTCTTATTTTTCGTTTCTGTGCCGAGTGCAAGATTAGGCTGGCCATCTCGTCAGCTTTTGAGCGCACGTTAATCTACCGTATCGTATCGTATGAACTCCCAACTCAATGTAGAGCCTACCCTGCTAGCACAAGCGTTCTTCCCGTTTGACCACGCTGATCAAAGACGTAGGCTAGATTGAAACAAATGGCTCGTGGTGGCCAAAGGTATGGCCTTCATGTTTGGTGGGAGCTTAGATGCCAGCAGAAGAGTCATAACCGAAGTATATGGGTCTCGGTCAGTTTTAATAGCAGTAGCAGGTGCTATAGTAGATGGAGAGCGAATTCGCCAAAATTCATTCCACTGTCAGTCCGTAATTCCATTAAGAGTCTGTGTGCGGTCCATGTCGTGGCATAGCCAGGACTTTTCCCGACAACTATAGCAAGAGCGTTGTGTTTGCCTGCCTGTCTCTGTATCAAAGTCATTAAGTTCGAGGGTCAAGGTCTAAGTTTACGGCTAGGGTTAGGGTTTGAATGCACATTTCGATGGCCGACCATCGCCAGCAATGGCGCGGTGAATATGTTCACGTTGGCGGCCTCTAGCGAATGAGATTAAACAAAAGTCATCGGTAAGGCCGTAAGTGGGGCTTTTCTAGTCGATTGGGAATTTGGTTAGTCGATTCGTACTATCGAAATTGACTCTTTTCTAGAAATTACTGTATAGTATGCACATTGTGCAATACATGTGCACATTATGCAATATCCGTATTGTAATGCGTCAAGCATCACTCACGATAGTTGTAGAAATTTGCTGTAGGCCTACTTTATGTGAAACTTTTCATTCTTGACCCGGATTCTAAGGAGCCACTGAATCCCTTCAGTGATACGGACACTCCGACAGTGATAGCCAAAAAAAAAGCAAAAATTTGTCAGAAATTTTAATATTTTGCGTCTTCAGGCCGCAATAACTCCGCAATCATTACAGATCGCCGGAAATTCACTACCAAAACAAGGTGTCGCCCTAACGGGACGTAACACTACTGGCCCGCCGTGCTGCCGTGGAGCTATGATTAGACTGGAGACGGCATGACGTCATCGCCTGGCCTGCGCGGGTGCCGCCGCCTGCAGGCCCGCCGCGGCGTGTTACAGACGACAGACGACAACAGACGCCCGCGACCGTTACTAGTCTGGCCCCCACTCTATATGTAGGCGGGCCAGTAATAACGCACTACGGAATTTCTAGTTTCAATTTCTACCGTTGGAATCAATTCCGTCATTCGCCTGGCCTGTACACTCCGTACAAGAAACCTTTCCAAATTTATGTGCGACCTCCGACGCGGGTTGACAACACGGCAGACAAAGCTGACATCACTTAGTCGCAGGCAACCAATCACCATCGACTATTGAGTCACGTGACACTAGGCCTCGTCGAATGCACAAAGTAAACAGCTTGTGCATGTGCGCACGGATAGCTGAGCACTTCGAGTCGAATACTGTATAGTGGGCATCCACACAATATAGCCATCTAGTCACCTGTAGGTACACCTGGCACATGCCATTCGCTGATCTTCAACTTGTTGCAGACTTGAGTCCACACATCGCTGCGCGAGATGAAGCCGTTTTCCTCCGACTCACGCTCAGAAGCAGTCCTATAACATACAGATTTTATGTCGTATCGTATGACTTGAGACCTAGGAAATTAGATACGTTGACTGAGCATTGACTGCGAATTAGAAACAGCTGAGTGAATGGAACTCATAGCCGAAATGATACATCAACTACTCATGTTTCCAGCACAATACCGCCGAGCGCAACTAACTGCGAGCAGTTCCCGCAAAAAGATTCAGCTAATTAGGTCTACGTTCTTATACTACACATCTGACAGTAGTCCTAATGCTGTAATGTTGTATACATTGGCTCCACTGGCTTTCAGTTTGGTAAAGAACAGAATTTAAGGTCGCTGTACTCAGTAATAAAATATTGGATACACGTCAGCCTATTTGCCTTGATCAATAACACTGCTTCCATACCGGCCTCCTCGTAGCCTACTCTGCGCTCTGACGACCAGCAATTTTTCTTCAAATTTCATACAGGAATATCGAGTTTGGTCAGCGTTCCTTCCTTCAGCTACTGTTCACCCAAGATATGGAATGAAATCCGTGCCACTATCAAAATTTCTCTTACAGCAACCTATATACCTTTAATGTCGGCTTGAATAGTACCTCCTTTTAGTCAGTTCGCCACTCAGTGATACATTCCGTCTCTGTACACTCGGCGACTGCCTGAGCCTCCAATTCGACATTTTATCGACACTGTGAGCGTTATAACCCATACATTATTATTATCATTATTATTATTATTATTTATTTAAACCCACAAGCACAAAGCCGCAGGTAGTCAAAAAAGTTAGAAAAATCTGAGAAATGACACTTATTCCGGCTGGAGCCTGGTCGTCCTGAACAAAACTGTTGTGCGGCAATACAGCGTTGAAACGCTGCACAACAACAGAAAGTCTCTGAAACAGAAAAAAAACCTCGCGAAGGTCACCAGACGCTGCCGATATACGTCTGCCAAGATGGCTCAACAAAAGACGCGCGTCTTCGTTCAGTGGGCCCAGAGTTTCAACCGCTATTGGGTAGAACGTGTGTTGAGATGACAGATTACTGTTGTAACAATGTGCATTTAAACTACGTTAAATGTATTATTGTGTACACACACATCACACTAGAATTGTATAGGCTAG
>Ga0209780_1005081_pt1 | contig 10307 bp, 3 predicted proteins | sample WorMetexBAHAMAS2_FD_187384 | JGI IMG/M metagenome (GOLD analysis project Ga0209780, IMG submission 187384) | Marine gutless worms symbiont microbial communities from Max Planck institute for Marine Microbiology, Germany - Inanidrilus exumae... | ecosystem: Host-associated > Annelida > Digestive... | reverse complement strand
GCATATATTAGTTCATCAATATAAATATTGAATAGCAAATGAAATACAATACTACCCCGACGAACATCACTATACAGCCTAAACTGAGAACTGTACATCATCTTCATTGTACCCCCTGTACCCTCTTGGCCTCAAAAGTGGGGGGTACATTGTCCCCCTCACACCCCGCGGTTGCGCCGCCCATGTGTATCACGCTGTCAGTTGCTCAGCCGTGGCACCGTTTCGTATTAGCCAGTGCAGGCCGTACAGTAGATACAGAACACATGGCCGCGCGCGCTGCTAATGAACGTCCACAGCGGCACTAATGAACTAAGCCAACGACGCATTTGTGTCCCAAACTCTATAGTATCTACCACGAACAAACGCAGAAGTGTCGACCATCAAACGACGCCAAATATTGGCAAACTTAATCTACAGAGAATCTACGACATTGAGCCACACGTCTGACCGATCAAGTGACTACCTCCCCCCCCCTTATATCCGACCAGCCAAAAACTCAGCGGATTTGCACTAATCTTTTAAGTCATCTTTTCAAAGGCTTGGGGGTCCGGACCCCTGGACCTCCCCGCCTGGCTACGCCCCTGCGTATGAACTTTCGATTGGTACTAAAATCGGTGACCTTGAATGACCTTGAGCAGCGTAATGGCCATTATTTTGCATTATTTCACCGAATTCGATAGCTTCCGGGCGCATTGGGTAAAAGTGGTTGAAGATACATTACATCTACCGGTAAATTAACTTTCTGCGACAGACTTTTGCTGTCAATGCAGTCGATCTCACACCAGTCACAACAGGATATTCGCTGGCCAAGTACCGTAGGCCGACGATTCCTTCTCATTGTGCCAGCTAGTAATGTTGACAGTCAAGACTCTTGAATTAGACAATATTAAAGGCTAATAATTTAACTCTCAATCGTAGCAAGTCAGCTGAAATAGTGATAATTGATAGAAAGAGGAAGTGCCATGACACCCAGCCATCATCGCTGCTAGACATACGCTGAATATCTACTATCAAGATACTTGGTACGTGTTACCATCTCGAACAAACTGTCTGTTAACGACCATGTCAGCAATATTGTCAGAAAGTGTTCACAACGCACTGACAATGCTGCATGCGTATGGCTTATGCGACTGTTTGCGACAACGCTGACATGACACCCAGCGAACCCAGTTCGTCGGGGTTTCTGTTCTCCAGACTTACCGTGCGTTGAAAAACTATACTTTCTGGCATGGACGACAAACTATTTAACTGCATTTTAAGGGACAAACATCATGTTCTGTGCGTCACTGAGACTACACACTTAGAGCAAGAAAACATGAGCTCTGTTTAATTAACAAATCTCGGCTTGGTGAGCAAAATTTCGTGTACAGACTACTCTTCAAGGATATGTACTGAACTGTAATGTAATGAACCGAATTTTATTTTATATTTTATTTCATTTATCTTCGTCGTCATTTATATGTATTGCTTCCTATGAACAGCTGCATACTGACAGCTTTTTATTATTAAAGGAATATATCATGTCACCCAAAGAATCTAGTTTTTAGTGATAGATCACCTACGATGATATGATATATATGATATACTGAAGGTCTGCGTAGACTTGTATCCGCAGTACTGTGTGTTCATACCAAGCGTGCTCTACGTCCTTTCAGTGCGTGCGCCGTGCGTACCATGCGTGCGACACATTGGATCTTTGGCATAAATAAACTAGGGTCCCTGGGCTATCATATGACGTTGTTTGCGTGATCCTAGGTTTAACCATCTTCATAGAACTCCGACTTGTGTCAATCAGACGGACGGACGGACGGACACACGATGAGAGCATATACCGCGCTAGCATCGTCGCGCGGTAATTGTTTGAAATATGCCAAAGTACAACAATCCAATCAGTGTTTCAAATGTTCTTTCGTCAAAATTAACGACTGACAAATCTAAAATTTTAACAGTTATCAACTTATCATCACTATCACTAAGAAAGTGACGAAAACATTAATTAGGTCAAGTTCGTTTCAGGCACACAGCATAAACGAGTCCAATATAGAAACAAACGACAGAACTGCTAATACTGACAACTTCGTCCAATATTCACAAAATATCGATCGCAAAACCGCAGTTCTTAATCTTAGACCCCTAACAATGAATAGCACATTGCTCATAACGTTCCCATAGCCCTTCGACATAGGCCTATTGTCCACAACATCGACACCCTTCCTCGCTACCCTGTAATCCCACTAACCCGTTAAGTGCACTTACCCGCGCCGACGGCGGTCGCGGGGTAGGGTTTGTACCTGCGTTTGTCCGTGTGTCTATTTTTTCCGTACGATAGGCCTATCTAAAAAAACGACGCAGCAAGGATCATCAAACGTGGCACAATAATGTTCCACGATGAGTCCTGATATTCATTTATTTTGAGGTCAAAAGGTCAAAGGTCGAGGTCACGAGTCAATGTAGTCATAAAAATTGCCGGCTTGGGGCTTTGCACTCTTGTGAGTGCTGGCTTGTTCTAGTTTGCAGGTGCCCGTCATTGGACTTTATATTATCCGCTATATTAAACTATAAGGATCATTGCACTAAAAGGAGACTATGGCAGCGGACTATTCATCTCATCGCTCTAATGTGACTTATTTTCAGAGGGATTTATACGTCCCAATGTATAGGGTTAGTGTATATATTCAGTCACGTTTTGATATCGCGGCTCAGGAAGGGTTAAGAAATTCTTCAAGCTCCGTGGGCTACTACTCCGACCTTGCACAGCTGGAAGCTACATTATTCTACTTATTCGAACGACAACTCTTGCGCCTTCCCGAAGTCGGTTTCAATAGTGGCATGAGGCTAGATTTTCGAAACAATGCTTAAGACAATCTCAAGATAATCGTAGGAAAATGATCGAACTTATGACAATCTTAAGACAAAGTTATGGCGATGTCGATTAAAAATATTAAGATAAACTTAAGAAAAACGTTACTATAAAGTCACGATTATCTTCCGATTATCTGAACATGCTTCGAAAATCGGGCCCTGCATAAGAACCGCAGTTCAACAGCAACGTCATAGCATTCACGTACTCAAGTCGATGAGTCTATTAACAATTAGAAAATTCCTCGCTCGAGGTCGCACCGACCACTTTGTTTTAGCCTGTTACTTCTTTATAGTTTCCTATTCAACTCTGCTTTTTATCTGACCGTGCATTTGTGAATACTGTGAATTTTCCGTGACCTTGAACTCTAACCTGTCACCTTGACTTTCGATCGAATTTGACCTAGGCCTACACAGAGTCAAGGTGAACCAGCACGCTGAATACATGGAGCGTTTCGTTCGAGAGTCACTGCCCGGACAGACAGACACAACAGATCGACTGCACTACCCGAGCCACACGTGGTCGTTGCATATCAACAAACTTGAGTCAACAATATACGCCGCAATCTCTTAGGATCGACAAGATAAAACTGCACACCACATACGACGAAGGCACAAAACCAACTGAACAACTCGGACACGGTGGACATAATAATTATGCGCGGACTGAAGAAGATCCTGTCGTCACAGAACCCTCTTCCGCACCGGACTCCCATTCGAGTGATGGAATAGAAGCAAATTTCCGGACTTTTAAATGCCAGAAATTCGTGACCTATTGAATTGCCATTTTCGGTCTTCTTTCTTGTTTGTGACAGCAGAGTATAACGCAGTAAGTGTCACCTGATGTGGTTATTGCTTACCGTTGATATTATTAACTGTATTCACTACATTACACTGTAGAGTCTATTCAACACTGTTATCTACATTGTCTAGCAAATTATATCGGAAAAAACTGCTGGTTTGCTTTTTCAGGACCACACTAGACAAAACGTGTGACTTTTTGTATGACTTTTCAGCATCAATGCCCAAATATAGTACTTTTTGCAGCGTGAACAATCAAAATACGAATTTCACGACTTTTCAGAACCGTGGAAACACTGTCTAACTCAAATAAACGTTTTTCAAGCAAGAACAACAGCACTGTGATGCTAAATTACAAGCATATTTCAGCAACGGTATCGATCTATACTACATTAGAAGCTCCGCTACTACAGAGGGACCGCGCGACGCGCGCGCTATGTTAGTAAATTCTTGCTATGTTTCACGAGGTATGGGAGTCAGAAAGGTTTCAAACAGCAAACGTGACCTTCAAGGTCATTCAAGGGTATTGGCAACGGTGCCATTCGATATGCCACATACGATTTCCTATTAGTGTTCCAGTGCAACTATATCTCTATCTTGCGCCGTTAACGAGATATTATCACTTATTCCCCAAAATTTAGAGAGGTCACGTGACATATCAGACATCCGTTTCGGGGGTAATAATATCCTGCATGCGTTAGCACTCCTGTGTATCAATCAGCAAAAAAAATTGAAATGCCTAGCTAGTTAGAGGTCATCCAAAATCATTAAAATTAGCGCCATTCGATAGAGTGCATACGAGTTCCTAATAGCCTTCCTACGTCCCTATCTTGCACCGTTTCTGAGATATAGCGAGATATTGGTACCGAGATATTGGTCGAAAATCGCCGATTTAAACCTACTCCACCTCTATTTGGCGCATCCGTTGCGTGTGATCCCGTTAGGATTTCGCCGAGATTGTTGGCATCAGAAAACTATAGAGTCTTTGGGCTATCATATGGCGTTGTTTGTGTGATCCTGGATTTAGCCGTCTTTGTAAAAATCCGACTTGTGACAGACAGACAGACAGATAGACAGACAGACGGACACACGATGACAGCATATACCGTGCTAGCATAGCGTCGCGCGGTAAAAAAATCGCACTGTCACGGGCAGCGGGTGGTCAGGTGATTTCACACCGCAACCACGCCATTAGTCGATCATAAACACCACACGACGGCAGAATGAGGTGGATAAAAAGGAGCGGCGGCTGCCTGCGCAGCGAGCTCACGGACGGTCTGCCGCGTTCATCGCTGTATATATAACGATTGACAGTGACGCACGGGAATACAAATCGATTGTACGATGGACGCGTTAGTTTTCGTCAGATCCTACCAATCTAGGTCGAGGATGAGACTGATCTTCTATGCCGTATATAAATGACGCAAAACTATGGCCCGTAGATACACTGGGTCAAAAACGCCAGAATGAGCGACGAATGAGGCTCGCACGCTGACGAAAAAAGCGATAACTGTATATACACATGCTACAGTCACTGATTCAACTCAAACAGAAAGTCGGGCCATTCATGTCCGACCGCACAACGTTTTTTTGATTGTGTCTCTGATATAAACCTATCAACAACGATGTCGCTTAGCAACGATCAAACAACGCACATGTCCCACCGACATTTCAGAATTTCTATCGAACGGCATGACACTTGGCAGTATAAGGTACGAAGATGAACTCGGAATAATGGCAGAGCCGGAGGGCCCCACACTTGTAAATCCGGCGGGGGGACTGTTCCATATAAATGCATGGGACCGGGGCCCTGAGCCTTACTTCCCCTCTTTCATCTTTCGCTATTTTGCGGTGGCCTTTTTAATTCTGTAGGTGAAAAGCTGCATTTCAGAATGTAGGGCCCCTAGATATGTGGGAGGCCCTGTTTGGCCGAACAGTGTGAACACACAAAAATCTGGCCTAAATGAGGGACGGGCATGAGCCCGAATACACCCCAAACCACAGATATTTCAAAGTTTAACAAACTTTGGCAAAACGCTGCTTTGTCTTCGCTCCATGGAGTCCACGGACGACAGCGTTTGCACATGTAGTCACGTGACAGGTGATACGATGTTTACATTTAGTTCTGTACAATACATAGATTGGCAGTGACGTAATTATTTCTTCATTGTATCTATGCCAGCCGTTCTGGCCGCCATGATGTAGGGCAATAAAATATAAAACAAACTGCAGCACTTGCAGTCAGATCGCCGAGATGGCGCTAACATTAAACTTTTCTTGAACCTACTGATTCAATTTTATTTAAATAACGTGACAAATCTTCACTAGTTAACTTCTCGAAGTACGACAACTTGCCCTACAACATAGAGATCGTAGATTACTGTGACGTCACTTCATCCCATCTATATATGCAGCAGCAGTGAATAACACATGAACACGAACGTGACTTCGTCACACACACGAGCACCGGGCAGCCGAGAAGGAAATGGGTCTCTAAGCTCTTGACCCGATGACCTTACCCAGAGAGAGCCTGGAGTTCTAAACTACATTCAACAAGCCTAGTATACGCAACATCCAGACGACAAAATTACATATAAATTCAAAATAAGTCAAAAGTCAACAAAACGTTCACTTGTACGTATATCGGCCATATTCACCACAAAGAGTACTGTGATAAATGCACATATTAAAACTACAAACAGGGTCAAATTACGGGTCTGACACTGAGGTCGGTGACCCGACCTGACCCAAATTGTTGACCCGGTAACCCTGTGAGCCGTTCCAACTCTAATGTCTACCAGGCAGTCGCGTAATACGATGCTGTTGTCGTAAAATATACAGACATCTGTCAAAAAATATATATGTCGCCTTTCCAGGAATGTTCTGTGCGTTTTGAATGCGACATCGCATCGCTTGGACAGTTACTGCAGGCAACTTGAGTGACAGTTTCTCGACCACACATCTGCCTAGTGTGGGTCACCCGGGTGACATCTGACGTAGCGCGAGTCGCTGGAGACATCCGTCGAGTCGTATGGCAAGCCGTAAGGGATCGACTGAAAATGCGAGACATGAATATGCATGGATCAATATCGCATGGCTGGAAATTGCGGGAAAAGCTGCTATGTAAAGCCGAACAAACATTTTACAGTGCTTGAAAACGTAATTTTCAAGGATCACAAAAGGTCATACATTAATAATATTGCCGTAAGAACGTTTTTGTCAATCGTGCACACATAAAACAGGAAGACGATGTTATTGGTGTATGCACGTACGTTTACGTCATAAACAGATTAATCTGAATCCACAAAGCGCCTGTAATGTTCGTCGAAACGTTTTCACATAGGATTTTACACGCATGAAACAGTTCACCACCCAACACTGATTTTAGTTCACTGCCAGCTTTTAAACGCTACAAACCGCCGCGTACATTTTCACGTGTTTATACTGTCTCGGCTTTCCATATTCTGTATTTCCCCGCACATTTTTACTGGCCCGACTAATGGGCCAATATTTTTTTGCTAGCTGACGTCTGTCGTCGTCTGTCGTTTGTCGTCGTCGTCTGTAACGCTGCCGGCGGGCACGTGGACGGTCGGCGCGCCGGCGGCCGAGTGTCTGGGCGGTCGGGCGGCCGACACTGCACGGTGGGCCAGTCGTGTTACGTCTCGCTAGGCCGACACATTGTCATGTCTCGCATTTTCACCGTTCCCGTCGTAACTCGTAAGCTCGTCGTGCACCTAGCGCGGACACGCGACTGCGACTATACGACTATATAGTCCCTACTCGCGTTCGTCGTCGTTGTATCGCGGCAGCGGCTTAGGCAGCATGGCGAATCGTCGGTAGAAGCTCTGCACGTAGGTGAAGACGCACTTCCAGTCGGGCACCGTCATACGTACCATGTCGTCCACCTCCAGCAGCGGCGCTATCTGCGCGTCCCGCCTGCAACCACACATTTGCCTGTCTCACGACCTTTTATACCAGGTGATCCTAGATGGCTACTCTGCACAGCTCTGGCCCGGAATCAGATGCGCTAACCCTAACCCGAACCCTAAATGCCTAAATGTAATCAATTCTTCTCTGATCCATTGCATAGATATTCCATTTAAATTTATAGTTTTCTTCAACGGATAGCGCCCGGGTTGGTTTATATTCGTCTGATTTACCCAGTTTTGACGACCGATGCACCCAAGCCGATCAAAATTTATTTAAAGTTTTACATAACCCAGACCATGTTCTGCATCGCCTCCTCCGCCCGTCGTTCATACCTCACATAATTACTGCCTTAGACCGGCGCACATGATAGATCTACTGCCCGAACGACTATCACATTAAACAGTATGTATCTATGTATGTAATGTATATTTGTATAAAACAGTTGACAAATTGCAACATCAGACCATGCACCAGAACAATAAAAGTAAAGGAGTGAGTAATAACAGTTAATATGAGTTAAAGTGGAGCATTCTGGTAACAAAACATGAGTCATTGACGTGAGCAGATTTTCTAGTTAATTGTCTGCCATGGTAACGAGGACGTAGGTTGTAACTGAAACTGGTTTTAGCAGGTAGTAACGGCTGTAGTATGTGTAGTTCGTTTTGGAGGACACGCTTGAACAGAGATTCATCTGCTGCAGAAAACAAGTCACTAATTGTTCTAATGTCTTCAGAACAGTATCCGTATCGCTTGCTGCGCCGTAACAGACTGTAACTGTATTAGGCCTATCCGTTATGTAATGCATCAAGTTTATTGACAGTAAGTATTTTATGCCTGCATGTTTCATTGTCTTGCAGTTGCGTTTTGACAGTTGTGAAATACACGGACATGTTATGCTATGTTATTTCACCAAAATACACCAATAATCATTATTCATGTTGTTCGGAAACAGGTTAGACAGAAAAACAAACAAGTGCGGTCAAAACAACGCCAGCACGCGACGGAGGTAACAAAATCGGTGTGAACCGATACATACTCGGCGGTGTCGAAGGCCAGCTGAAAGTTGTATCGTCTGTTGGCTGGGTCTAACTGACCGTAGTCGAACGAGTTGGGTCTGAACCGGTGAATGAGAGCACAGAACGCCATGCCGTCGTTCCAGCTCGTCGTAAAGTTCGTTATGTTCACGTGCTGACATAAACGAACGTGATGACAGAGATTTTCCGTGCTATCCAAGCCAACTCAGCCTTTCATCCTTCTGAGGTCGACAAATGAGTAGTGAACTCTAATCGGATGTGCGTTGCCTTGCTCGGGTGGTGCCATCTGGTGAATGCTTATGGAGTAAAGGCAGGATGGTTCATTCCATTCGTGGATAAGCGTGTGGGTGGCGACTTGTAATAGGATTCAACGGTGGACTGTGACTACGGGTGTCTGGTTCTTCTTCTCTTTCTTTGCAAAATCTTAGGAAACTATAAATGCGTTCAGTAGAGCGCATACCTTCCCCACCGACCTTGACCTTTGACCTTAACCTTCCAAAATTTAATCACCTCGTTTCCTGTGGCCAAGGGTATGACTGACGAAATTTGGTGACAATCGGACTTGAATTGGTGCCAGGAAGTTGTTCACAAACATATATACCTATATACCTACATATCTACCTACATACCGACGACGGCGGAAATAACCTCCCCTCACCTCCTGTGGGGAGGTAACTAGCACAATGACTTACCTAGGACAAACATAAGAAATTTTCTACATGGAACTTTTCTTAATCGCCTCCCAAAGCTGGAACTTAGTTACCGCGTCCAGGATGCATGATTGGCTGAGTTGTCATCGTCTATTTGGCACCGCCACGTAATGTCTACCAAGCTGAGTACGAACAGCACTTCAGCATTTATTAAACCTTACGTCACGAATAAACAATGAAAGCCGTCTGACCTGGTAACCTCTGACCTTTGACCGGCACCAATCGAGCAGCATTTGTTTGATGGACGTTTCACTTCGTTGAACGCCATAGCGCGACGAATTTGATTTCGGCGACGAAGAACTAGATAAAGACACACACATACAAACAGCTTGCTACCAGCCCTGCGTGACAACAGACTAGTGTGTCACAAAACACTTTCCGGAGGGAGGAGAACCGAGCCACAGCCAACGGGCAACATGCACAAAAAATTGGAATAGATCGCGCGTGTGGTTCCGGAGATATCCTCGTGGACAGACAGACACACAGACACACACACAGACATACTCATCACAGTACTTGCGCACTCCTTGCAGGTGCAACTCAACTCAACTCGACTCAACTTCATTGTAACATACTTGCAGCTAAACAGATGAACAGCGGAATTGCTAAATATACACAATAGCCTAGGCATAAACATGTGCCATAATAAAATACAACAAAACGTACAGTGATACAATAAAAATACAATTAATAATGCAATTATACAATACAATAAAACATGGTGCAATATCAGGCAATTGTAGGGTTGCCACCTGTCCCGGATTTCCCGGGATGTCCCGGATTTGCGCCATGCTGTCCCGCGTCCCGGCAAGACCAGCCCCGGGACGCCAAATGTCCCGGATTTCAAGGTGCAGTCAAAATGTCAACAACAATAATAACAACAATAGTAATAATTGGCGTGATAGTTATAATATAATGTAAAATATCAATGATATTAGTAGATTTGACTAAAAAGACGTGACGTACCATCAGG
>Ga0209780_1005080_pt1 | contig 10307 bp, 6 predicted proteins | sample WorMetexBAHAMAS2_FD_187384 | JGI IMG/M metagenome (GOLD analysis project Ga0209780, IMG submission 187384) | Marine gutless worms symbiont microbial communities from Max Planck institute for Marine Microbiology, Germany - Inanidrilus exumae... | ecosystem: Host-associated > Annelida > Digestive... | reverse complement strand
ACATTTTCAAGACAGAATGTGAATGAGTGTGGTGGGTGTAAAAAGGATTACAAAGTGGAAGGTTAAGACCTAAACATAGACCAAATAAATGTTATGTTATATGCCGGTACCTTATTGACGGTGTAGTGTGCCCCTGCAGCGTTCTGCGTGACAGCGTCACTTAAATAAGTACATTTTTAATAATAATAATAATAATAAAATATAAACCTGCACACAAGCAGCGTTGCCGCAATGCACAGTCGAGCCACTTCACTGCGTTCAAAATGCGGCCATAAGTTTGATCTTCAATTTAGGCAGAAGAGAACACAAGACGTCCTGCCTCATCCAGCTACACTGGTCACCAGTCAGGTATAGAATTCAGTACAAACTGTGTACTCTGATGCATAACATCCGGCCCGGAAGAGCTCCACGCTATCTCTCTGACATCGTACAGCCCACTTCAGCTAGAACAACATGCTCTGGTCTGTGCTCTTCCTCTGCAGAGACCACCAGCTACGTTACACCTCGGCTGCATACAACTTTTGAAGAATGGCCGTTTTCTTTTTCTGGTGCAGAGATTTGGAAACCTTCCTGCAGACTTACGCTCCATCTCAGACAATGCTGATTTTTAAAAATCATTTTGAAACATTTCTTCCAGTTGGCTTTTAATATCCATTAGCTACTTTTTTTACTAACTGTTTACGTTTATATGTTTTACCACATTACCCACCGTTATAGCTAGTTTTAGGTTGCTGCTAAGTGACTGATTTGTACTGCACCCATGTACTTATCCAGTAATAGGCACACTATAAATGTATGTATGATGATGATAATGATGATCATGATGATGATACGTCTTAAACACAGGTTCATTAATTGCAACATACATACCCTGCTGAGTCGTGAAACGGAAAGTGAAACTGAACCCTTGTACTCGTCTGGGTATTTCACGGCAAGCTCATGTATCAGGCTCACAGCCGCCGTCACCACTCCCTGCACATACAGTATCGGTCGACTTCAGAACAAGACAACACGAAAAATTAGCCCCATACGGGACTGACAGTCAACTCCTACTTACTGCCAACTTCCAAGTCACGTGACACAAAAACTAGGAAAAAACATTAAAAAATCAGGCCCTGACAAGCTGTAGGTATAGTGCCCTAATGTAAGAATCCGTAGTCATTTGCCAGCCCCCATTAAAAATGGGGGAAGAGATAGCCTTTGAAAATGGTAGAATTTCCAACTTTTGAGAGCTCGTGACCTTGACCTTGGATCGGGTCATACTGCATTACCATTATGCATCACTTGTCGACCTCTACCTACATACCAAATTTCATTGAAATCGAAGAAAATTTTTGTGGACGGACGGACGGACGGACATTTGAGACTGGCTTTATTAGGTCGACTCGGAGGAGTCGACCTAAAAACAACCGGCATTTAACTTAATGCCCGTCTGAGTCTTGGTCTGTAGTGGAAAAATGGGTCACTGGACTTGCTTCTTCTTGCAAGTCTGATCACCTTTCTCTGTCCATTCACCACTCTCATCATCTCATCCATCACTCCATTACTCTTTCACTTCCGGCTTTAAAGCCACCAGTTTCACAAATCCTGCCCACTACAGACCATCTATTCCATTCACTCACAACTGCCTACATGAACATAGCACTCAGGTTGCATTTCGTGCTACTTAGTTTTGGTTTTAGCTCTTTTCGCTATTTTTTTCTGTTCATGATTCCATGCAGTAGGTTAAGCTTGCAATCCATCAGCTTAACAGGACAAGCTAAACGTTCCCTGTTCCCTGTGTATCATACGAAGCCATTTAGATGTCATCAACAGTGCTGCTAGGTAAACCATGGATGCTGTGTCCACATCTACAATCCACATGTCTAATCACTGCATAAAGCATTGCTAGCACCACCACCACCGTCACTGTTGTACTGGTGGTTTTCCAGGTAAACCTAAGTCAACTGATTTCCACCGGGTTTTCTTATTCCACTTGTTCCGGAAGAGAATGTATTGTCGACAAGTGACACAGATTTCTTACGGATCAAACGCCCTTAGTTTCAACCAACCAACACTGGCAAAGCAGTGCTTGCAATTTCATTATAACAATGTCATACCATGATGCATATTAACTCTTATCTCTATTTACCCACGCCGGCATAGCCGCCGGCATGGGTAGGGTGTTCAGTCGCGTCTGTCTCTCTGTGAGTTTGTCCACGGTCTAACAGGAAAATGGCTTGAGCTATCAACACCAAACTTGGTACACTTATACCCTACAGCAGTTGCTCGGCATGCATTGACCCAGAGAACAAAAGGTCAAAGGTCAATGTCACACGGTTATAAAAGTGACCATGGCCTGTGCTGCGTATTCCTGTGCTACCGTTGCTGGCATGGGTCTGCATCTCGATACGACTGCCTATGTGTTCTAGTTCTTATTTTACTTATGTCACACAACTGTGGTCTGACAACTGCTATTAAATGAATATGTTATGTTATACTGAAGAATACTCAAAGCTGATCCTAGCCAGGGAAAATCACGCAAAGTCACACAATGACCTCATCTTTTTCACTCATTACAGGACTCCAGAATGTAACCGGTTGGTTGCGTGGCACAGTGGTAGAACGTCGGTCTGTGACTGGCAAACTTTCCGTGTCCTACGCTCAACCTGCAGCTGATCGGTGACCACTTATGTGGGTAAGCCGCCAACTAGGCCAACTCAGCCTTTCATCCTTTCAAGGTCGATAAATGAGTAGTCAGCTGCAATCGGATGTGTGCTACCTTGCTAGGGGTTGCACCATCTGGTGAATGCTTTTGGAGTAAAGGCAGGATGGTTCAGTCCATTCGTGGATAAACGTGTGGGTAGCAGGTAAAACTGTGTGATCTTTACTTTAAGCACACCAAAGCATTAAATATAGTGAAATGAGCACATTTTTGGCGGCGTCGACAGACGACGACGAAGACAGACGCCAGCGACCATTACTAGTCTGGCCCCCCTACACTATGTGTAGGCGGGCCAGTAAATTTTTTTAAAAGTTTCAATGTATAGTATGGCTGATAAAAACTCTTGTCTTTAGAGTGTCCTGTCCATTACCAACATATAAAGCACCACAGAACGTTTGGTTTTCTGTCAAGACTGAGTTTTTGATCTGAATTAGCTACTTGTAGATTACTTTACTTTACTGTAAGCACACCAAAGCATTAAATATGGTGAAATGAGCACATTTACTCAGTGGACGAACAATACTCACCATGTGCTGGTCGTTTAGCAGATGTATGATGCGTGATGACCATTCAGACATCGGAATGGCATCGGCTGATGAGCGGAGCAAATGAAGCAGACACAGCGCGGCACTCTGCTTCACCGAATCAATTGTATCTCTGCATCACCAATTATACACGTCTAATAATAATAACAATAATAATAATAATAATATCACTTGTAAAGTATTAATAATAATGATGATAATAATAATAATATCACTTGTAAAGTGCGAAATTCGCAATAGACAGCAAATGCGCTACACTACGTGTTAGTGTCCATTGAACAAAAAGGCTTTTCGTCTGTTCCTGAAAGTGTCCAGTGATATATCTGCAGATCACAGGTCGACAGGTCGACTGTTCCACACATAAGGACCATGAACAGAGAAGCTATGGGTCACTTTATCTTTCGCTAAAACCAAAGTCTAAAACTTTAGTTTAAAACCAAAAGTTTGGTTTAAGACATAATTAATGCAGAACGTGAAGTGACGCTAAACTTTGGTCTTAAACTAAAGACTAAAACCAAACTTACCGCTTAAACTAAAGTTTTAGACTAAAGTTTAGTCTAAAACCAAAGTTAATCTCGACAATCCGGTTTTAAACCAAACGTCCGTAATGCATTTAGATAGGCAGTTATCACTAAACCCTTAGAGTTGAAACTCTTTACTAAAACTAAATCACTTTAGTTTTAGACTTTAGTTTAAAACTAAAGTTTAAACTAAACTCGGTCTAAAACCGGGTTTTAGCCATTCAGTTTAAACTTTAGATTTAGACTAAAGTTTTAGCCTTTAGTTTAGCGAAAGATAAAGTGACCCTATGATCTCTGTAGTTGTTCCTCGTGCGTGGGATGACGAGCTGAGCAGTGTTGGCAGATCGCAGGTGACGACAACCAGCATCAGATGACAGCGTGCAGTAAGCAGCCAGATCTAGTGTTCGTTACACTGGCCTTCTTATTCCTGCTAGGGCTATGTCACCCCCCAAAAAAACATCATCATCTCGTGACGGCCAAGGGCTACTGCATAACTGTCTCCGCAATGCAGTTCCACATACGACGGTCCTGAGCTCGTTGCCAGGCAGAGAACAGACCAGTATTCCATTAGCTTTACAGCACAAGCTAAACATTCCCTGTCATACCATACTGTATCATACACAGCCATTTAGATGTCATCAATAGTGCTGCTGGGTACGAGTTCGTGTCAAAAATGCCATATAGTATACCGAGTATTCAAAAGTAGAATTATATGCTACGTTATCTACTTTACCTATTTCACCTAATAAAACCGCAAAAATTATAAAAACAAAAACTGGCTTCAGTTTCTCTTCATTGTAAAAGCCGCCGTTCTAAAACAGCAAATATCAAAATTTTATCCGCATATTCAATGCACAGAAGCTCGTAAACCATGGATGCTGTGTCCACATCTACAATCCACATGTCTACTCTCTTCTCTCAAGCCATGTTGTCCTTGGTCTTCTGGGCTGGATGTTTCCAGTCCTTCAGTGACCCAAATGTTAGACAACACAGCACGTGTGCGTAGTCTGTCAATGGTTCGGCTCTTACAGTATGTCCGCAGATACATAGTCAGAATGTCAAATTAAGGTTTTATGTTCCACCCAACACAAAACAGGAGGTCATTTTGGAGACATTCTTCTACGCCAATCTCTTGGCTTAGTACTGAAAAACATTGGGTCATTTTATCTTTCACTAAAACCAAAGTCTAAAATCTTAGTCTAAAACCAAAGCGTAATCTAAATGGCTAAAACCTGGTTTTATACTGAGTTCATATTAAGCAAAAGATAAAGTGATTTGGTTTTAGACTAAAGTCTCAACTCTACCTTAGAATGGTTTGGTTTAAGACTGGTTTGCTAAGATTAAGTTTGGTTTAAGACCAAACTTTGGTCTTAAACAAATGGACATTGCACCCTTCACCTTAAAATGCATCCTCTCACGTTACACTGGCCAGCAACTTTACCATGCTGAATAAAACGACAGGATGGCTACTAAAATCTAGCATGTGAAACATGATTACCCGGAGACAAGGAGGCGTGGAACTTCCTGTCCGAGCGCCTCGGCCATCTCTCGGCTACCGATGTTGGCGATGCATTGGAGGGCAAGGTTGATGTGGACGGGATTGCGGCTGGCAAGGTCGTTCTTGATGGACTGTACCACGAGCTTCATCAGGTCATTGCTCGCACTCACTAAGACTGAGATGAACAGGTAACCCTGCAACGAACACCACCTAGTCATCCAGACACGCCACTACTTATGGCTCTATTCCTACACTGATAAAGTGGTTGGTGCAACTAGTGTTGTTACGGTGGTAGAAATTTGCAACTCAGTCGGTGGCAGTGTTTTTCTGACATTCCACCGCGGTGCCAATGGCAGCGACGAATATTGGTTGGTGTCAAGGCTAGGGTTGTTATTCGGAAACAGGTGGATGTCGCGGATTCGAGATCGTTCCGCTGTCCTGGAATGCGCTAATTGCTCACTGCACACGACAGTAGGGGGTGCACTAAACGAGACCGCCACGACGGCCTCACTGAGAACAGTGCCTAGACTGTCCCTGCTGTGCCGGCAGTCCTGTCGTTTGCGAGTGGGGAAGAGAATGCACAGGGGATGGCGGGCGGTGTCGCCAACTCGACTCGCTGTGTATTCAAATGGGATAAAATGACGTGGCATTTAGATGACTATCGCTGGCTGCTCTGTGAAATGGTGAGAAGCAGTTTTCAGGAAACAGCACCCAGAAAATACCACCGAGAACAATGTAAAACACCACGATGGTGGTGTTGTTCAGTGGTAGCCAACCACCGCGATGGCGATGAAAGTTCTGTGGTCGTAACAACACTAGGTGCAACCCACAGTTTAACCAACATGCAAAGTTGACTCCTTCCTTCTTGGTCTTCTGCTGTTGCCAGCAGGGCTGCGTTGAGTCCACTAGCGCTTTCAAAAACTGCTTAGCTGTCACTTAACAGAAAGTAGCAAAGAAAATGCTTACATAATAAATACTTGACAACCTTGATCAGTAAAAGTTTAGTAAACAAATACTTTAACTACCCGCTAGCGTACGTTTACTGTTCTTATACAAAATACACAGCATAAAAACAATAAATGAATTATATTTTACCAATTGAACATACTTGTTTACCATCCAACACAACCTATACCGGCTTCACAGAATCAACTGTGCATGTTCAAGTTCTTCAAAACTAAGCAGAAAATTTTTCTGCTCACGTTTCTAGCTATGCGCTTTCAAACTTAACAGCAAAAAGCTCTAAATGCTTAGTTTGCTTAGCATAGTGCTCGCGGACTTAATACAGCCCAGGTTACTGGCTAAACAAGTCATGTCCGAGGAATATAATGAGCTTGTTTCATGTTGCCTTCCTTGTTGGGTTCCTTGCCATACCTGCAGAGGTGTATTGCCACTACACTTCTGACTACACTGTCTTTAGCCAGCAAAATGCTGTTGCCCATCCCCAACGAAGAGGATCTGTCAGTTCCAAACCTAAACCGAGGACAGTGTGGATTTATAAGGGACCTGTTGACCAGCTTCAGCTCAAATGCTGGACATGTGATGCTTTCTATGTTACTCGTGAATATTCATGTGCGTAAGATATGATCCATTAGCAGATAACATACCCAGGAAGGTTGCTATTTTAACCTATTTTCAGGCATCATCTGAAATGGGCATATAGACCTCCACGGTCAATACCAGAAATGCTTTGCAGGACACTATTCCCACATAAAAGGAACATGAATATTTATTGTTGTTAACTGGCACGTACATTACAGTTCACAGTGCACTTTTGATTTTGTCTAACAGGCCAAGTTCTCTACGTCGGCCAAGGGATCCTTAAGGAGAACCTTTTGGAATTGGGCAGGACACCTAGTACAGGTTAGATGTCCTTTGTGTTCTCAACCAACAATGCTTAACCATGATGCACAACACAATATGGCCATTTTACAGCCATTTTACACGACAACGTGTCGAACGGCATCCCAGATAAGAACTGGAGGATTTTGTTGGAGCAAAATTTTACTACTCACATACCCTTTATGGCGGCAACTAGTGCAATTGGATTAGAGAGAACACTTTACTCATCCTTGGCAATGTTAACTACACTGTCTCCGTACCATTGGCGGGAAAATATTAAATAATACTGCACGACAGCCAAGACTAGAATACATATAGATGGAACATTACAATATGCATTCCGTCATGCTGCCTGCTAATGTCTCAAACAACAGCAAAAACCTTAAACACTACTGCAGACAAATAAGAACGTGACTATTCACGGGTTACTTACGATTTGTTTTTCCGTGTATTTGTTTGAGCTGAGCAGATTAACGGCCTCCATGTGACCAAAGTCGATGTCATGGCCCAGCAGAAAAATAAACAATAACTTGCACACGTATTTCTTCTTCTGATATCCATCAAGTGTCTTATCACCTAAACAAACATCCGTGTTTCTCACAGTGTCTTACTACTCTAGATCAATACCCACCATAAACAGGGCTGTAACTTTTACGCAGCCAAAAATCAGAATATTCATGGTCCACTCGCAGAAAAAAACGCTGAATACGCAGTCGCAATGGCAGCAATACAAAAGAGCCAACTCCATCTCTCAAATGTAAAACTAAACCACCATTTTCACTTTTAATAACAAACTTGTTAAAAACATTATCTACACTGCGAGTCAAAAACAACACAATCGACTTCTCTTCAGCAAATGTAGACTAACTTGCAAAATTTTCCGCTGACAAAAATTCCTGAGGAAATTTTGTATGCACACATATAATAATTAATGATTCTCCACCTCACCTTAAATACGTCTCTACACTACCTTGTAAAACTTGACAATTACAGTTGCTGCTGATTTCAACGGCATACTGCACATGCGGCATCAGAATTCATCTTGTAAGATAGCAGGCTGCCTTAATGGCTCAGATCTAAATCCCGTGACTATAAAATCCGGGATAACAATGTAGCAATGCTTAGAAGAGGATCAAAGATGTCCGCAAACTGAAGCAGCAGATGACTGTGTAACATGGGCTGCAGCAGACTCATTGATGAAGCTGGCACCAGTGAATGGTACAAATGTCTGCAATCTTACGTTTGTATCTGAGATGGGCATTGTCAGCAACTGCCTTAACTTTTGGACTATTTATCAGGTAGGTGAACTGCAGTAGGTATGAATAACAAACACTGCTGTCATCCTGTAACAATGGTAAAGTCATTCTTGCATAAACTTCACGGAGTTTGTTGTCAAATTATATTCCCAACGTTCTTACGTCATCTGCATTCTGTGCTTCAGATATTGTATAAAAATTGTGTTTTTAGTAGCATTTTTCATCTAAATGTTGTTAATTTTTGTTAAGTTTCAAATAAAACCATATTAATTTTGACGGTATATGAGTAAACGTTCAGCAGTTATGTTAGAATTTCGCAAGGCAGTGTAGCAACACAGTGAAGGCGAGGTGGCAGACTCTGTAAGTTACACAAAGTTTCCTTGGGAAATTGTCAGTGAAAGAATTTTGAAAATCGGTCTACATTTGGCAAAGTTATGACCAAAAGTCAAGCATATTGTTTTTTTGACCCATGGTGTAGAGATGAACCAAAGTTGTCAGCGAGTGAATAACGTCAATTTGGTCAGTACATTTAAATCAGTTTCATATTTAAGTACAAATCGTAGCAATAAAAACTTATTATATCAAAATCGTGCACAAATGTGAGAAAATTTTACGAATCAAACGTTAATTAAAACGAGTAATGTAATGAATTAACAGAAACAAATATTTCACAGTATACCTTTAAATTTTGACCTGATGTTTGCTAATTCTTTGTTAATGCGTTTCACTTCCGCTTCTTTACTTTTGCCTGAAAACGACAAAGATGCAAATACACGAGATTCAGAAAGACAGTGACGATGACAATAAAGTAAGTAAGTAAGTAAGTAAGTAAGTGGCCTTTAATTAAGAACAATGCACCTATACTGTAAGGTGCCAAGTGCTTTAATCCTGGGCATGTCATCCTATAACAGTACATTAACAGGGTAACATTACTTGTTGCTATGGGTGGTAGTGGTAGGCCAGCAGTAGCAATGACATAGGCTATTCACTCAGAAGGCATAATGTGCCATGTTAGCTGGCACCAGCCCACGATATGCCTGTCTTAAAACTGTGGTGGAAGGGAAGGAGACTACATCAGTTCAACACCTTGCAGCAGGTGGTCTGTTATCGTTCTTGTGCTGAAAAACTGTCAGCAATTGACAAAAACAAATATACTGGCATGTATAATACAGCATCATTTTATTCACTGCCAAAATGAAAGCATCTACATGAAACAAGTGGCCAAAGTAAATTCACTAGAGAGGCTGCATCACACCACGCACAAATTGGTCAAACATTTATAACTGGAAAATGTTTTCTTTAAAGGTTTTAACATTAAAATGTCGCACATCACTGTAGCATGCAAATGCTATTTTTAGGCATGCGCTAACCTCCCGACCTAACGTCTACAACAGGGTGGAAACTAACCAACCACCACAAGACCTATTTATCAGTTCAATGTGATACCTTGTGTAATTGCTACAGTGCCTAATGACCCTCGTTGTATAATATCTTTTCTGTGTTGGTTTGGCTTTGGAATGCTTATCTTACGTAAAATCCAAAAGAAGCATACAGCGACCTCCCACCCATGGTACCAGACCTGCCCCTCCAACCGACATCTAGCAATGATGCAATTGCATGCAGTGAGAAATGTATTTCATTATTTTTAAATCGCTGATTTCTCATAAATGCAAACGTTGATCACCAACAGCGTTTTTGCAAGGCTTGCCGTAGAGTGTCCTTTTACGGCCTATACCTTAAAATGGGCCGCCAGTCTTCCCCCCAAAAAATTTCCGCTTCCCGTGGGGGATCTGCACTTCCATCTAATACATGGTGCTTTGGGCCCACCCGAGTCATCGTCCCAAACGACATATCAATCGTTTTTATCGTTTTTGCAGGGATCATGTGATTGACTAACAGACCTACAGACCGAGCGACAGACAGACGGACGATGCTACCCTG